>Ga0123354_10019235_pt1 | contig 10722 bp, 7 predicted proteins | sample TergutLab28metaG_2_FD_97872 | JGI IMG/M metagenome (GOLD analysis project Ga0123354, IMG submission 97872) | Labiotermes labralis P4 segment gut microbial communities from Petit-Saut dam, French Guiana - Lab288 P4 | ecosystem: Host-associated > Arthropoda: Insects > Digestive system > Gut ...
ACCTTATTTGGTTAAAACACTTTAAAAACATTCATTAGTCTCCAACATGTTTCGGTTGCTATTTTTCAACCATCATCAGGGAGCCTTAAAGTTCTGCTAAAGTTACTTATTTGCGTTATATACATGGTGATAATGGCGTTGTGAAAAATTAAAAAAAGTGATACATCATCTTCTAAATCCAATAGGATTTTATATATTGTGTTTATATATCAAATTAACGGTAAATATTTCAGTGCTATAATATTTTTTGGACGACTGTATGGCGTTACTTACGTGTCACATTGTTACGCACCGACTTCATACAACGAAATCGTTCTTGAGACAGAGAGAGTGTTCATGTATTCAAGAAAGTCACCTTTCCCCGCTCCAGGGTTGACCTACAACTTCACGAGGTCCCACTTTTTGGGATCCCCCAGAAAGCTGGTTTGTTTTCGGACTTTGAGTCAAGCACATTTTGTACTTACATTCTTGTATTAATCTGCATTATAAGTTCAGGATTAGCCACAGGTACGGCTCCCAAATTTATTTTTGCATTAGCTCCGGAAATGGCTTGAAAGGTTCTGCTCCCCACTTCCACCCCCAATATGGAACCACAGTTTTTATTGCCGTGTTACGACTTTCCTACGACTGTACAAATCCTGGGCCTGTTTAATCCATTCCAGACTCATATATCATACTTCATAAATATTCACCTCATTAATGCCTCTTTATAATTTGTCTCCCTCTTAGTTTTCCCTTCAAGTTTTCCATCTTAAATTATTTACGGGTTCATCCTTCTCATTATCACTGATTTGATTAAATTCAAACATTTGAAGTGTACGTATCATGTAACTCGTATTCTGTATCCACATGTTACGTTAGCTCTCGCAGGTCCAAAATCTCTCTTGATTTATCACAGTCTCAGACAATGTGAATCCATGTTAATCCCTTCAAATGAGACAGAATAACTCTCACACCACATAAACAACAATTAAAATTACATTTTTATAATTTTAATGTTTTGGTTTTTATATATGACATGTAGAATAGTATTAATCCTACCGAATCAATATTCCGTCTTGTATGAAGCTAACATATGGGTAATCAAAACCTTGGTGAAAGGTAACAGATATAAGACCATCCCAAATGTTACAATTTGAGCATTTGATCAGTATATACGATATCGTTATCCGTGCTAAGACTGTACAAAACATTTTTGTATGAGTCTTTGAGTAGGGATGGTCTACTAAATTATATGAAAATCTTTCCATTCCTGCATCACAGAGAAGGCAGTTTATTAACATCACGAACCACCCGTTAATGTAATTTAGACAAACTCTTTATATGTTTTCAGCAAATCATAAAAAAAACCCATAGATACATTTTGTAGTAAAGTAAGAATTTCATAATGTCACAGAAAGTGGTACACCCATTGCGCTATAAACTCTAACAAAATTATCTCACTCTGATGGACTAATTGAAATTCCCTCAAGGATCCATAATAATCAATCGGTCTTCAGATTAATTAGTTCATAACTGAATTGTTTCTGTGTTCTTGGAAACAAAAAGAAAGGAGCCTTATCTATTAGGCCGAAGTTAAGTTGACTTTAAACTGTAATTTTATTTACTAAGACTTGTTATATCTTATCCTACTTCTTATATAAACACATACAGAAACTTAACATACTTTTATGTAAGTTACAGAAAATCGCTGTCTTCTTTCTTTCTAAAAGGCAAAAAAAACTCTTTTTGTGAAGTAAGCTTACTGTCAGTATATGTATTCTGTGTTGTTTGTGTGTGTGTGTGTGTGTGCCAATTCCAACTTATAAAACATTTGACGTATTTTAAAAAAACCGCTCGAATGACACGATATATATATATATATATAGTTTGTTGCAATGCGTAAAAACAACAAAAACACTAACTTTTAAAGGGACAGCGAAATTACAGGCGGGAGTCCTGAAATTTTGCAGGGCGAATTATCTTTAAGAAGTAAAGAAGTTCTGGAGAAATAATACTTTTTGTAGAATATAAAAAGCAATACGGTTGCTAGGTAATATATTTTTTTAGCTTTCGGTTTGATAGCTATAAGTACTGAACCGACACAAAAGTAAAAATTTACTACGCACACAAGAGTAAATCATAAAACTTCCACACATTTCCTATAGAAAATCTGACTGTGAATAAAAGATCACAAAAATTTTAATGATGTGAAATTTTGAGTATATAATCGACGAAACTTACCAAATGAATCAGCATTTAGGGAAAGTTTTTTATAAAATTAAATATAATAGGAATGAAAATATTTAATAAATAAGTAGTTCTAGGAATATGTGCCTTGGAAAAGCAGACTTCATAAGTTCTTTTCGAAAGTCTGTAGTTTCGTGTTTATTTTTAAGCCAAATTAAGGTTCTACTTTAAGATATTAAGGTACCCATTTGTGGCATAACGTATTTGAAAACTCTAAAAATAAATTCCAGGTTTTTTTTTCATTCTTAAATTTTACATGTACTTTAACTATTTTGCGTAAACGTCCTGGTTTGGACTCCGTGACGTCGCACATGACGTCATGCAATGACTTCAGTCGATAAATGAGCGTGCTGGTAAATCGCGTGGATGTTGTTGCATGGTAGAATATTCGTTTTCTGTAGTCGTTACTGCAAGTGTGAGGCACGGTGGCGTTTCTTCTATCGATCAAGCCCTTCCTCTTGTCCATCCATCACGCGTGTCCTAGTTCCATTTTGTCTGTCCTAAGAGGACAACCATCAAAGCTCCAATAACGAACCCGAAAGATGCGCTTTGACCGCTGACACCTGAAGTGGATAGCAATTTATTAGCTGCATGTTCTGCTCTGTAAGACATTGTTAGGCTAGACAGGCTGATAATAAGTTCGTGGCCTTCGTCCGACGGCACGAATGGACCGGGGTTGAAGTCACATCTGGTGTATGTACTACAAACACTTCCATAAATCTATTGCAGGCATGATTCCCAAAATTCTACTTAAAAGCACTAATCAATAAAACTGCACACTCACTCAGTTTGCTGGTACAAACGCTTATTTAGATAATGTAGAGGATATTAACCTTCACAGAAAGAAAAATAAAATAAAACAACTTAAAAACGTGTCATCTCGTTGTGTGTTATTGATATAATTATGTATGTTAATATCAGTTCGAACACAACTCGAATTGTTAGACAATAAAGTCTATCTGATTGAGCAGCCACATGTTTCGACCTAAATTAGGTCATTTCTAGTCCCTTAAAACTTTAAAATGTACATTAAATAAGACAATGTATAATTATATGTTTGACTGGTGGTCCTTCATGAAGTTTGAGGATGAGTAAGACAAATGCAAGAACGTGAAGCGAAATAACATAACTTAGCAGAAAAGTGACAGTCAGACGTTTTACATTAAATATTTACAAATTACAATCTATTTTTAGATTCAAGGTTGTTTTATGTAGAGAAGAGAACGGTAAGAGACACGCAACATATCCGGGTAAGAATATTATAAGCCATCCCAGCTGAAAATTCTACTGAAGAGGAATGTGAATTATATACAGAAGGAAACGAATTCTGACACCGTAACCTAAGTAAGTCACGAATTTTCAAAAAAAAAGCTTGGACTGAAACAGGTATTCTATAATCTTGGCTCAAAAAATTGAATGTAATTTGTAAACAATCGAAGTACTAACTCTGCCTAACGTGCCCGATTTTGTTTTATAGTCTTTCATTTTACAACCTTTCATTTTGTTCTATCTTCTCAAAATTTCATGAATGACGAACCGTTAATCATATAATATATTGTCTTCCTCAATGTGTTTTTTTTTAACTTTAAGAGCCTAGAGATGATCGAGACATGTAGCTGCTAATTTAGACAGATTTAATAGTCTAGTAAACATAGTTGTTTTGAGACTGATACTGATTTCAATTATACAGACTTAATATAATTTGTGAAATTCGAGGTTTATATAACGGGGAATATTTACAGGGTATTCATCACAGTTATAAAACATGGATTAAATATTTCGGTGGATCATGTTGCCTCTATATTTTATGCTGAAGTTAAAGGAGGTAGGTTTTTCCGAAAGTTTGAAGATTACACGTAATATTATACGGTGTTATAACAAAGAACACAACGATCTGAAATTTATGTAACGTCCTTTTTAAGTCTGTAGAATGTATGATGTAAAATGTTCGTTTTCTTTAATATTCTCAAACGGAACGTAAAAAATCTCCTTGTCTCAGTAGACCGTGGTGAGTAAACAAGCCAGTAAGCGGAACACGATTTCAGGTTCTCTTGAGATAAATGAACATTATGGAGTCATTATAAGCAGTTATGATTGATACGGTTCTTTGTATTTTTTACTTGTCTTTATACACACAACACTGGGATTTTTATTTTCGCTTACTTTTAAAGGTGATAGTTTTTTAATGCACGAAATTGCAGAGAAATTTTGGCTTGTCGTCTTAAGAATCTGGAGACTACAAGCGATTTTTACTTACCAGATCTGCAGTCAAGATCTTGTGTTTGTGTATACTCGTAGCCACACTGACATATGCCATTCCGGCATTCTACTCCTTCCACGTTATTAGACTCCAAATAACATTGGCTGTTTTGTTCGCAGGGTTCACCCAGTACTGAAATTAAATGGTAAGCTTGAGTCACTTAATATGCAAATGACTAATAAGATGGTGGTAAAATTTATAAAAATCAAGGGGAAGTACGCGATTTTATGGTAATGAAGAATTTATATATTTTTGTGTAGTCAAAAGTGAAAGGTTTTTTCTTAAATTTTTGTTAATGAAATTTAAAACACGTCTTTATTATCACGCACTTGATATCAGAATATTAGGCTCGTAGACCGAATTTTGGATCAAATTAACTGGTTCTAGCAGATTATTGTACCCGCACAACTAAATAGCGAAAAAAGTTATTTTTAGTATGGTTAATTATTGTTATTGTTATTGTTCATAAATTTTGTTATGATTGTACTTTGTCAGCATTTAGTAATGTACAATTCTAGTTCTTGAGGCTTCGTAAATGTGTTAAATATTCATGTGAAGTGAATGACACTGTAAAAATTGTCATAGAATTAGATTCGAACTTGCATTCTTTTTTGGGACCTCACTGGTTTCTCATTTCGATAGTGACTTTATGACCCCAAAAAAATTCTGCTGAACTAAAATGAAAATGTCTACTAATTTCTGAATTTGTAAAGCTTCCCTAACTTAGGCTTGGGAATTTTTATGTACATATTCCATAATCATCAAACATTTTACAATCGAGGGAAGACATGCAAGACGCGACGCTTCAGACCAAACATAGGCGGTCTCATGTACGGGATGGTTGTCTAATTGTAGCAATTTAGTTTTAGAGAACCTAGTCCTTGTTACTGTTGATACAAATATTATTGTTTTATTTAATCCTAATGTAAAAACTTGTTACCACTATCACTATCCTATACGTAAGGTTAAAAAAAATTAAATAAATTGATGTCTAAATTGAGTAAATATTAACATTCATACTTGTTTAAAACCAACAAATTGCACAATATACGCAAAACATTAAAATCACATTTCTAAGTTTCACATTAAAACATATTTATTTAGTAACTTCACTCTCGATATAGTGCATAATCCCAGAGGATGATCCCGTATGGGGATCGAAACATGTAGGAGGAATATAAATATGTTTTAATATGAAACTTAGAAATGTGATTTTAATGTTTTACATATATTGTGCAAATTGTTGGTTTTAAACAAGTATTGATATTGTATTGCACTACAATACAATGAAAATTAACATTCATATTTTCCTCTCGCTTTCAAATGTGTTTAGAAATACTTGAATAAATCATGTGGCAAACCCCACTTTACATTATAATTATTTTAATACTCACATTAAACATGCTTACCTCTCTTCTCCCAGCACAATTCATTTCGGAAATGATAACCTTCTTTGCACGTGCATATCCCTTCAACACAGGCACTGCCTTTCGGCCCAAGTAATTCAGAACACTGCGAAACTTCCTCACACTCATCTTCAAACCCCACTGGCGCTGTATAGGCAACGTAACAAATCTAAATTACGAGAATATTGCTCTACATGAAATTATGTCGCCATAAGATTAGTTGATAGTTTATTATATCCATTCTTCTTAATAAAATACTTAATGACATGAATTTACTTTCAAACTGAAGCTTCAGAATGAACGCTGTCTTCAGTTAGTACATAGAGAGTATAGTCCAGGACTACGTATTGATTACGTCTCCGTCTGTTATTACGTACGATCGCAAAATTGTGAAAAGCGAATATTAGCCGCGTCATGTCCGTCCGTTTGTCCGTCTGTCCGCACGGAAGAACTCGGTCCTCACTGGTCGGATTTTCTTGAAAATTTGATATTTGGGTATTTTTCGAAACTTCTTGAGAAAATTCAAATTTCATTAAAATCGGACAATAATAACGGGTACGTTACATGAAAATCAGTATACATTTTTGATCACATGTAGCTCATTTCTTCTTAGACACATTTGTGGAGGAAATAAGAACACGCTTTTATGTTCAAGAACTTCTTTTTTTCGAAAATCGTACTGTTTAAGATATAATTTGAAAAAAATATTGTAGAGCAGGGCAGACCACAGATGCCAATATAGTATATTCGCAATGTATGCTGGATAAATAAGGTTAGACACCCACACCCACAGCAAGTAATATTTATTGCTTTTCCACTGCAACAATGGTTGTACGGGAACGCCTCAATGTTACTTTATACTGTCATTGCCTGTCTTGATCTTTTAGTATCATGTTGGTGTGAGTAAGTATCTCTGTGAAGCTGCTGTTTTCCAAATGGGCCCTTTTTCCCTACCCTGCATATAGATGAGTGTGTATGGAGCATTGGTGGAACGACAATAGACAGGGGGAGATAAACTTGTCTCACCGCTAATTTGTCCACGACATGGGCTTTTATTAGAATAACCTGTGTCGTCGGTGATGTAAGGCCGGCCAATACCGCCTCTGCTAAGGTACAACGTACAGTACTTGTCTAACAATTGCGATCTAAGGTGTTAATAATAGTAATTATAATGAATATGTCTAGACCTAAACTTCCCTTACGTAGGTCGCTATTTCATATTCATATCCACCGCATGGGTTCTGATGCATTCATTATAATGAAGCATAATCTTTCTTCTTGTTTTTTATTTTTGTACTTGATTTTAAATTAATGCTAATTTAATATGTTTCTTTCGTTTCGCTCGTTTCTTCATTTTGTTTACATGTTGCTTATTTGTTTTGCACTCTATTTTAACGTGGCATTAGTTGCTGAGGAAACACGTAAAGAAAACTTCTTAAATTTCATTGGTTTTCTTGGTGTGTGTTGCTCATATGAGGTTCTTCTGAATTTTACAGTACTTCAAATTTTACCTTCGTTTCAGCGGTTCGAAAAAATATGCTCCCTTTCTCTTCTAGTTGACGGTATTTTGTTTTTAAATGGGTACCTCGCTTTTCTGTAAAATTATGGAACAAATATGTCATCCTGGACCGTGTCAAAACCCATTACACCTTCATGTGAGAAGCAAGTCAAATTAAATTTATGTGTTATTTTATATATGTGACAGCGTAGGTCTACATGAGAGTATACACTGCTCTAAATTCACATGAGACATACAAACGCACACACACACACACACACACACACATATTGCTTGTGTGTGTGTGTGTGTGCGTTTGTGTGTGTGTGTATTTAACAGATTTGAAAATGTACCAAATGTGAGATAATTTGCCGTACTGAATATCACAATGTTGAGATCTGTGTTTTATGTAGCTTTGAATATAAACCTTTGGAAGCCTAGCGGTTTCTTTACGTACCACCAGGTTTAACATTCAAAAGATCTACATGGTGTTCGCTTTACGTTGAGTGTTTTATACGGATCTCAGAACAGAGAGCGACTTTTGCTTGATGCACCATTAACTGTTCGGCTTTTATAACCGCGGTGTAAATCGTTTACAGCGCGGTACGGACTGATTCCTTATATCAAGCGGGTTACGTGTAATCTTTTAAAGGCTTAGAGTATCGTTTTTCTTATGTGATGATGGAGTTTGTAGGGTCCTGTAAAACATTGATATACATCCAATTATCTGCAAAAAGTTAGATTCCTGAGGGTCTCAATTTTAGATATAATTTTTTTTTTGCGAAATAGAAACTCGAAAATAATTTAAAATTCGTATGCACTGTAAATTCACAACGACAGTCCAGGCTGTTATTATACAACAATATTTAATGTATCTGAGAAAGTAAGGTTTATTCAATTGTGAATAAACACAGAGGAAGGCTCGCTACAGAATGTAGCATTTGTCCTGTCCACTACGTACCGTTCAAACACTTATTCTTCCCCGTGCTCGGGATGGTGCCGTTATCGCAGGCACATACTGCAACGTTGCAAAATGAAGAGTTGACAGCATTACATTCATTGTCGTCTGTACAAGTTCCACCGATTCCTGCAACACAATGTAGAAAATTATGAAAATATTGTTACTTTTCTTATAAGTCTGAATTTAAAGAAAGACACTTTAAAACGTAGTGGTTTTCATACTTAACAACTGTCTCAAATTTAAACAGACGAGCAAGTTGACTTAAGCAAGAACGGAAGGTAGCCATTTCCACACTCGATTAGGGCACTGAATGTCTTCATAAAGCTTTCCGTTCTGTTCCTCAGGCCATTCTGGTAATTTTCAGATAAAAATTAAAAAATTTCACCCTTAAACATACCATATTGGCACAGAGGGAGGTTGAGGTACAGACGTACACTTATTTGATCTCGGCGGTAGAAGGATGTGAGGGGGAGGGCGTTCAAAGCCAAGCACCTGTCTCTCTAGGAAGTGTCATCCCCGTTGTGTGTGTGAAAGTTGGAAAATTGTATAACCTGAAGATGGCCAGTACAGGCCTAAACATGTAGTTGTCCATTATATAGTCATTAAATACACCTCATATGACACAGTTGTGTTTGACTACATACAGTTTTCCAAGTTTCACACATACAACGGGGATGACACTTCCTAGAGAAGCAGGTGCTAGGCTTTGAACGCCCCCCTCCCCCCAAATCCTTCTAACGCCCAGATCAAATAAGGGTACGTCTGTACCTCAACCTCCCTCTGTGCCAATATGGTAGGTTTATGGGTGAAAGTTTTTACTTTTTATCTGAAAATTACCTGAATGGCCTGAGGACCAGAACGGAAAGCTTTAAAAGCACTTCATGTGACACAGTTGTGTTTGACTACATACAATTTTCCAACCTGCCTCTCTGCTACCGAAAGTGAAGTCCGTTGCCCATTTGTATAGGAGGGTGGGTGGGCTTGAGAGCCCGTCTGGGCTGGTGAGTAAAATCTCGCACCACTGGTTTTCAAAACCCGAAACGTAGCCCTAAAACAAGTCTTTATACTGACTATGATGTGCCGACCGCCAAACGTCAGATAGTACCTTAAATAAAAACACAGCTACTATCTTCTACATACTTTCCTATTCAAATTTTATTATTATCCAGTTATTCGACGCTATGCAGTTTAAGTTACCGACCTTAAGAGGGTCTGCAAATTGATCACTGACAGTCTGGTGCAACAGTAGTAAAGCGTTGCGATAAATATGAAGACCCGTAACTGTACCATTTATTAAGTCTCGTACACCCTGCAGTTGTACACGAAAGTACACCTCGTGAAACGGATGTTGCCCAAACGGTTTTAGTTTATTACTTACTTACTGCATGGTGCAGAGTCCTTCTTGAGCAGCTAACTGGTTTGCAGCTAGTCAAGAAATTCCCCGCATTTCACGGAACCCGAAGGTTCGTTACCGCACTCATAAGCGTCCGCCACCTGTCCCTATCCTGGGCCGGCCCAATCCAGTCAACATACCCACATACCACCTCCTGGAGATCCATCCTAATATTATCCACCCATCTACGCCTAGGTCTCCCAATGGTCTCTTTCCCTCCGGCTTCCCCACTAAGACCATATACACCATCTTCTTATCGCCCATACGCGCCACATGCCCAGCCCATCTCATTCTTCTCGACTATATCACTCGCACAATATTGAGTGAGGAGTACAAATCATTTAGCTCCTCGTTATGCAGTCTCCTCCATTCCCCCGTTACCTCGTCCCTCCTAGGTCCAAATATTCTCCTCAACACCATGTTCTCAAATACCCTCAGCTTCATTTCCTCCCGCAATGTCAGCGACCAAATTTCACACCCATATAAAAAACCGGCAAAATTATATTTCTATATATATATATATATATATCTTAATCTTTAAATTTTTGGATAGCAACCTGGAAGACAAAATATTCTGCACGGAATGCTAGCAAGCATTTCCTGACTTCAATCTACTCTTAATTTCTTCCGCAATAGAATTTTGATTTGTTAAAGTTGTTCCCAAATATTTAGACTCTTCCAACCTCTCGAAGGTACTATTATCAATCCTCACACGCTGAATTCGTCCTGCATTCTGATCTCGAGACATAACCATGTACTTAGTTTTATCAGCACTTACTTCCAGTCCAATCTCCCTAATAGCAGCTACTAAAGCTTCTGCATTTTCCTAAGAGTATGTATGCTTCCTCCCAATATATTAACATCATCGGCATAAGCCAGAAGCTGATGTGTACCATTTAGTTTCAAGCCATCCTGGTTTACCTGAACCCTCTTAATGGCGTAATCTAAAGCAAAGTTAAAAAGAATTGGTGATAG
>Ga0123354_10019236_pt1 | contig 10722 bp, 4 predicted proteins | sample TergutLab28metaG_2_FD_97872 | JGI IMG/M metagenome (GOLD analysis project Ga0123354, IMG submission 97872) | Labiotermes labralis P4 segment gut microbial communities from Petit-Saut dam, French Guiana - Lab288 P4 | ecosystem: Host-associated > Arthropoda: Insects > Digestive system > Gut ...
AAACACTATTCCCCAATTGGCAGAAGGAATCGTGGCAGACCTCTGAAGAGACTTCTAGATACGTGAGACCGGAACGGGTCAACAAGTGGCCTAACTCCATGACAGACATATGATGATGATGATCCACATGTTCTCATGTTGTGCATGAAATACATAATAATTTTTTGTTGTTTTTTGGTTATTTACATATTTTGGATCCGATTTAGCAAGGAAGATGGAACATAATAAATAACAACTGTGTCTGTACATTTCACTATACACATTACATAGCAAAATGCATCGGCTTTGTTTAAAAAACCATCAACATGTTGCAAAACGATATACATTAAAATACACAAAAATACCACAGTTGTGATATACTGTTCTTTCTTCCCCCACTGTTTTTTGCATTTCTGAAAAGGATTTTTCAAGTAACGAAATTTGCAGCTCTTCTCAGAGGCTGCCTTACTGTAACTACGTCATGTACAGTATCTAATCAGGAACGCCCATACTGGACTCCGGTTATTACGAATAATTTTTTTCAGCAAATAACTCTGTTGCTTATCCGTTCCCATAAATTACATACAGTACACGTGATAACACAAATGTGGAGTTAACTTCTATTGAAGTGTCAGCTGGAAAACTTTCCCAATCACTAGAAAAACAATAACACAGTGAGCAGTAAACATATTATTTGTTGAAGGAACTTCAAACAAATACTGTCACTGCCCACAAACACAAATTAATCCCAAAGTAAACTAAAATATTTTGTTTCAAATTGCAACTCAAGGGAACAGGGCAGTTGCGATGCAGCTGGAATAATATTTATGAATAAGTGATGTGAAGAGCAAATTCAGTACGTGAAGCCTTTCTGGAACTAACGCATCTACGGCAACGAAAATATCGTATGTATATCGAAGTTTCCAGCACCACCTGTGATCGCAATGTTAAATTCCTATTGCATTATTACGCTCATCCAGCAAATGTTTCTTAACTGATGATGTACACGCATGGTTATGAGTCTAATCCACAACACACAGGGTGCAACATTACGTATCCTAGGGTGCTGATAAGTCCTTAGCCCGACCAGGAAGGAAATAAGCTCGGAAGCATGCCAGGGACGTGCGTGATTTCAACAACATCGAGACGCGAGCTGTCATTAAGGTTTTTTTTCCTACAAGGCAAGGCGCCGAAGGAAATTCACGCTATTATGACAGAAACAATAGCTTGTTTCCTTCCTGGTCAGGCTAAGGACTTATCAGCACCCCTGTATCTTTCCTTCCGCACCTACACTTTCACCTATCTCTTTCGACGATCCTATCAGACTGCTCTGCTTGCACTAGCGGAAACATACAGAAACTACAAACACACATCAGAATACACCTTGTAAATCCAGTATTCACTCAGCTGGGCAAGAAACTTTCCACTTCTTTTGGAATCTTATAGTCTATAACTGTATTCATAACAGCACCTCGCTACTGGCTGGATGGTCCGGGTATCGAATCCCGGTAGGGGGCGAGATTTTCCGAACCCGTCCAGAACTGCCTTAGGGCTCACCCAGCCTCCTATACAAGGGGTGCCGGGTTATTCCCGGGAATAAAACGTCTGGGGAGTGGCCTTGAACACCCACCCGCATCTAGGGTCACGGTTCAAGAAAGAGCAGAACTATACCTCTACTAGTCCTTTGGACCTTCATGGCTTGTTGTATGGTAAACATTACCTTTGTTTTTGTTCATAGCAGTCACCTAAATTGAGACCGGAGAGATAATAATAAAAACATACACAGTACGTATTTGAGAAAGAAGCATAATTTAATACGTAAACATTCGTATGTGTAAAATATTGCAGTGTGAAAGGGAGTGTTCATTGCCTTAGTAGACACGTGAAGTGCGATTATACGTACATAAACGGAGTTTGTATCTCGTATTTTAATGCCTGTAGCTGCTTGCATTTCGTCACTCATCTGAACATAACAAACACTTAGGGATGAAAAGTCATGGTAAACTGTAGATTATGGACGGTAGTAAAATTGTGTTAATCTTAGTTCTATATACCTGTAGTGTTAAAATTTCTTCAAGTCTCTTAGGACTGAACACATATTTAAAAATCTTCCAAAAATGTACGCGATTGTGAAGTTGTATCTCTTTGTATCTAGTTCAAGAGATTTTTAAAGGAAAGGCCGACCGCTGTGAGACATTGCATAAAGTCCATTAGGATACATGATAACGGGGACTTTTTTTTTTAAGATTTGTTTCGCCATCTTAATTTCAACCAGTACTTCCCCCATTTACATTGCACAAACCAATCCACGAGACATAAAATTACTCTGTAATTTTAGCAATGGAGTCCAGTTACAGAAATATGTCAGTTCAGACATTCACAATATTTGACATTGATTACTACACAGGAAAACCCGAACGTCAAAAGTTCAACTGCCTTTACTGCTGTCCTTTATCACGATATCATAAGCCAGCTCAATCCAATTTGCATCTTCGTGAAATATCTTCTAATAAGAATGTAAATATTTCTCACAGATTACATTACAATGACAAATAAAATAAAGGCTAAACACATATCAATATTTCTGTTCATTTCCAGTGAGATACAAAATAAGCTTTTAGAAAGTTATCCGCCTCTTTCAGTTTTGGCTTTAACTTCAGATGAGGGAAAAATTCTTGATAATCCCAGACAAACCTCTCGGCAATTTATCCATAAGAATGTGGCGTGCTCGACACATTTGGAGATGCAAGTGTGTCATTTAGAGCTTACAGATACAAAGCTTTAATAACGCTGTAGAAGACTCACCATATAGCACACGAATTATTCCCACAACATTTTCAGAAAACACTTACGCATTTACTCGATAAGGATGTGTGTTTCGGCTAAAAACGGCAGACAAAATACACATCACAACATTCCAAATTATTTTTTATGTTTGTGTGGCCATGCATCTCTGATACAATAGTATAAACAATCAACTAGATGCAACAACAGCAATTTATTAGTAAATTCAATCAGCTCAACATGTTTAGGGCGATAATTTCGCCCATCTTCAGGAGCTCTAGACTTTGTTTACAGCTTGCGGTATGCACCGAAGAAGTTGCCTGCTGGTGACAAGGTTGAGGTGGAACCAATTCCACCTCAACCTTGTCACCAGTAGGCAACTTCTTCGGTGCATTATACCACAAACTGTGAACACAATCTAGTGCTCCTGAAGATGGGCGAAATTATCGCCCGAAACATGTTGAGCTGATTAAATTTAGTAATAAATTGCTATTGTTGCATCTAGTTGGTTGTTTATACTATTATTCCAAATTACACTGTAGTCACACATAGCCACCCTACTGCTGAAAACGAGTATAACAATGTCATTGTATTCTGGTATATAAAATAATGTCAAAATGAATTAGTTTACAAATGACACAGCTTCTCTTCCTACACTAAGCAGGTAACCACAACAGAAGTGACAATTATTAGTACACAGGTCAGGTTGCAGGATATCCTGACACGATTTTGACACTGTTACTTCACACAGACCAGAGCCTATGCAGCCTCTACGATGTAAACAACGCTTTGAAAGAACCGCATATTTTCATCTCATGAAGACGTTTATTGCATTCAGAGGCGTAATAAAAGCGGTATTTATATCAGAACCTCAGTATAAGATTGCTGAAACTTCCAAGACGTTCATTTTATGCGTCCGTTGTGTATCCACGGTGAGATATTTCTCTGCTTCAGTTTCCTTTCTCATAAAGTAAGCGCTGCAAACCAGAGATAAAAGATTATATTAAAACACACAGCTTCGGACTTAATATTTTCTGTGTATGACTGCTGGGGACATTCAAATTCAATACGCTGTTTAAGACGCAATATCAGAGATGATATTTCTTTGCAGTGTGGAGCAATATATCTTTCACAGAGGTTTGAAATGACTGATTTACCAGAATCCACGACGCCTTTGGAAGCTGAGGACGTCAGTGGCTCTCAGTTAAGCCTAGTTACTCTTCATTCCATCATTCTTGCTCTCCGCTTGGCTTAGCTGCAAGCTATGGAGGACTAAGAACAAGAAAATTCGGAGATGAAAAACTGAGGTAATGTGGTAGTAGAGAAGCCTGTGGACTTAACGTCTCTTTAGACTAGCGTGGGGTTAATTGGATGAGAATGAGAACGGCAAGATTGGATTTAAAGAAGGGGTTAGGAAATAAGAAATCAAGAATGGAAAAGGAGTGGAAAGGCAAATTGTACTGCGTAGTTTGTACCGCGTCTGATGAAGACAGCCATAATCACGGCTGATATAATTTATCATGGCACTCTGCAAACATTTCATAACCATAAAGCCAATACCGTACTTTTTCCCCCAATGTACATGTACTTTCTGAACAGGTAAGATTATCAAATGAGTGATCATTCAAAATATGGCAGCTTCATCGTCCATTTTAACACGTGGTTTTAGTTTAAAACATTATCTTCTCTATTTCATTACAGAAGGTGATGGATTTCAAGCAGAAATTTCTCTGGCACTACTTGAATAATGAAACATCGGTAACCAAACAGCCACCAACTGAACGTAACATCCGAAAGAACACATTACTCATCTACAAACTTAACCCTAAGAAAGAACAAAATCTCCTAGAGATTGTTCTACCTCAAAATGTTGGTCCCTACATCCCGTTTTTCTAATCCCTAGGACAAATACACCTCCATTTTAAGTGGCATTCACATACGTGTTCCAGTACGGGATAAAATAGACCAAACTGGCTTAAGCAGTATCACTTCTGACTCGTATTCGAAACGTTCGGGTTATTTACTGTTCATGTGGCTTTCCTCACTCGCTCCAGAGAAATATCAAAATTTTATAACAAATTATGTAAACACCGTTTATTCCTATACCCTTCGAAATTATGTATTCACTAGCCATTCCATTTTTCGATTCTGTGAATAGTCTCTACTGGCAGCGAAGACGATAAAAGTAGCAAAGAATGATCCAGCTGTGAACACAATTGAGGGCTGAATAAGCACGAAACAGCTGAACACATTACAAATCATAGAAAATGTTCCGACTGCATAGACACCCCTGTGTAATATGACAGAATGAAAGCATTTAAAAGGCTCAGTTTGAGACAGTCTCCTTTTAACGTCTCGGACACAAGTCCAAAGCCCACAAACGTAGATGAAACAAAGAGAAAGTGACATAATAAAATAGAAATCGACAGACAAACGAAAAAGTGGACAAGACGCATCTGGTGGAAAAGAAACTCCACCAATAGGTAAAGTCTAGAAAAGTCCTTTCAACAATATAGAAAATAAACACTTTTTTATGTTTATGGTTCCGTGCATCGCTGATCTATATTAATGATTGTCCAACGAGATGCAACACAAAACCGTCTATTTACTATTCTGCAAGTTCACTCGTACATGTTTTGGGTGTCAACCACACTCATCATCAGAAGTACACAAAACTGTAACTACAGCCTCCGGTACTGGTCATATTTTTTGTGCTACACAAAAAATATGGATGTCGTTGACACCCTAAACATGCAGAGTGAACTTGCAGAATAATAAGTAGACTGCTTTGTGTTGCATTCCGTTGGACAATTATTAATATAGAAAATAAACAATCTATATGGTGTCTACAAAGCACTATTTTTAGAGACAGAGATATAGACAGCATTGTTACATCTTTGATACTCCTTCCAAAAAAAGAGGAACAAATCTTATGCTCAAATTATCCAAATATTTATTTCTAATCATCACATAGGATATATTTATTTCGCACACTCTTCTGTCGAGGATCTGTTATAGTGGTGGCTGTACCTGATGCACACTCATTTAAAATGCCTCTATAACATTTCTACAAAGCCCTCTTAAAAAGAAATCTCGGCTCATAATTAACTTGCGTACTCTAACAAAAAATCAATGATTTCCTCCACAAAATTTCCGCACTTGTTAGTGGCTGGACTGCACTGTCATCCGAAAACTGTTTTCGAGCTTAAGGTTACCATCCCACTGGGTATTTTGCACTGATTTGCAATCTCTCTTCCTCTCTCAAAAGGAATAAAGTAGGCTTATTCATTTACCATTATGTCTGTTATGTCCCGTTAATTGAAACTGGTGAACCAGACAGCCCCTTTATACAAAACATCCTATATCAAGCCAAAACAGAAAACTCCAAAAAAAAAAGTCTGTGTAATTTCCTAGTCAGTTATAACATGATAGACGCGCGAATATGCGAAGTGAAAGTGATATTAACGCCATACTTCAGGGGCCAGAAATGAGTATCCTGACAGACCTCGGAAAAAGATGTAACATTTGTTAAGGTAACAGGTTGTAAAATAACAAGACGACGACCATAAAAAGATCACCTCTACCTTGCGCTTTGACAGCGGTAATGAATAAATCGTTGGAGTTAGGCAAGTGAAGTTTATTGAGATAGATCATATACATATGTGTGTGTGTGTGTGTGTGTGTGTATATATATATATATATATACATACATACATACATATACTTGGTGTGGTAGAAACGTAATGAGACTGGCAACACTGTGCAAGAACCGACAAGGCTGCTACCTCCCCCTTCACATGGCAGTTAGGTTAACCCCTGCCGTAGACTCAGTACAAGTTTGGACTTGCTACAGTTGCTACGCGATTTTTGAGAGCGTCTGAAGTGAAGTTGTGCTTGTGAGGTGCGTTACGAAAATGGACCGGCAAAAGTTTGGCAACGTTGTGCCATCAAATTTTGTGTAAAGCTTGGCGAATCTGCCACTGTGACTTATGAAAAGTTATAAAGGGCTTATGCAGAACATTCCCTACCCAGGGCACAAGTGTTCAGATGGCACAAGCCCTTTATAGAAGGCCGAGAACAAGTGGAAGACGAACCTCGTGAGGCAAGGCCTTCAACCTCAAAAACGGACGACAATGTGGAAAGAGTGAGGCCTCTTGTGAGGTCAGATCGTCGATTGATGTTGAGAATGATTAGTAGTGAGTTAAATTTGAACCGGTTTACCGTCCATCAAATTTTAACACAGGATTTGGACATGAGAAAAGTGTGCGCCAACATGGTCCCAAAGAACCTCACGACTGAGCAGAAGGCCAATCGGAGGGATGTGTGTCTTGATCTTCTAGACCGCCTCGAGAGGGAGCCAGAATTCTTCAGTTCTGTTATCACAGGTGATAAATCATGGATTTTAGAGTACGACCCCGAGACGAAACGCCAAAGTCGGGAGTGGCACACTGCAAACTCTCCCCGTCCCAAGAAAGCGAGAATGAGCAAATCCAAATCAAATCGATGCTAATTTGTTTTTTTGACAGTCAGGAGATCATCCACAAGGAATTTGTGCCACCAGGACAAACTGTCAATCAAACGTTTTGTCGGGAAATCCTTGAGAGACTCAGGAAAAGGGTGGCACGTGTGCGACCAGGCATTGCACGCACATGGATGCTGCACCACGACAACGCCCCATGTCACACGGCAGTCTCCATCAATGAATTTTTGGCAGAAAAAAGCATTTCTGTGGTTCCTCAGCCCCCTATTCGCCGGATCTCAGTCCCTGTGACTTCTTTTTATTCCCCTGGCTCAAAAACCACGTGAAAGGGCCACATTTTGGTACTTTGGATAGTATCCAGAAGAGCGTAACCGACGAGCTGAAAGGTATTCCAGCAGAAGCCTTCCAGTACTGTTACGAACAATGGAAACAACATCTCCGTCACTGTGTAGTTGCCGAAGGGAACTATTTCTAAGGGGAAAACCTTGATTTGTAAAAAGAATAAAATTCATGGTTAAAAGGAAATCAGTCTCATTACTTTTCTCCCATATATATATATATATGCGGACACCAGTATCTGCGGGTAATACGTTCCAAGATCTACCGCAGTTACGTAAAACCGCGGATAATACCGAACGCTATATATATAACGTGATATTCGTGTAACATACATAAATACGGTAAAGTTTCATTGATAAATTGCGCACAGTAAGACATTACTTACTTACTTACTTACTCCATGGTGCAGAGTCCTTCTTGAGAAGCTAACTGGTTTGCAGCTAGTCAAGAAATTCAGTAAGACATTACAAACATTAAATAAAGTAATAATGGAGTGTACTGCACACTAAATTGTACATTTACAGTGCACTTTCTCTCTCTCTCTCTCGAACGTATGAATGTAAGGGATTCTGACCTTGTAACCTCATCCTCAAGGGACGACAAAGGAATGAAATGTTTTCTTTGTTCTTGATCACTTCACGAATGGAAGATTCGCTCTTGCCACACAACCTTGCAATCTCCGCGTACGATTTTTTTTTTATATTTCAACCATATCCAGAATTTTCACTTTCTCACTAATGGAAAGGACATCACGGCTTCTCTTAGGTTTACAAGCACTACCAGAATAACTGCTGTTACGCTTTGGGACCATTATTAGGTAAATAAGGGCTTTCTGAACACAAACACTGCGATAACGCGGCAACTAATTCGAACAGCGAGAACGCTAGCAACAGAATGGCGGCAAGTTTGTGGGGAAGCGGGGGTACGGGGACAAAGGGAGATGAGTCAAGTACTGGGCGCGTTTGGGCTGCTGGATTTCACCGTGTTTCGGCCCGTTCTCGCTTGGCGCGCGTTTTGAAACTTATGAAACCTTTATTTCTTTAATTTTTATAATTTTTTTCGGGCCGCGGTAAACCGCGGATACGGGGGTCCGCCTGTATATATATATATATATATATATATATATATATATATACCTGCATATTAAGCAAGCTCTTATATCTGCGCACAAGTGTGAATTAAATATCCGTTTTTTCGGGGATGTGATGGTGCGTAACTATGAATCTGGTTCCCGAAGTTCCAAACAACGTAGTGGTCTAATTTCAAGGGTTGAAATGTCCGGAAAGAATGCCGGGAACAAGTGGATGAAAGAAAAACAGAGTTGGTGTAACCAAAAAGTTAAGGAGCCAATCTGGGTGCACAAAAAGGAGCAGGCGCCACAGGAAACAGTTGAAATGGCGACAAGTGACAAGGGGCAGCTTCCACCATCGAACTGGGTCGAACCAGGCAGTCGGCCACATCGTTCGCTAATGTTGCATCGACGCCGCCCGCCCACCGGCGAGCAGTCCAGCGACAAAGCCAACATTGTGCACAGGTATAGGGGCCCTGAAAAAGGGCCGGGACTAGTATCAGTTGAGGTGAGGTGTAGAAGCGAATGTAGTCGGGATAATGGCCAAAGTGAACCATGAAACAGGGCCCTGGCTGGTGGGTGGAGAGGTGCTGGAAACAGAAATGTTTGGGAGAAGGAAAACATGTTGGCCCATAAAAGGACAGTGAGCATGCCAAACGTTCCGAGGACGGGGGAGGAAGTGGGCGGTTGTCTACCCTTTCAAACAGAAGGAATGACAGATTTCCACGACTTCCTCAAGACCACGTAACCCCCTGTTTATGTCACTGCGATGGAGCTCTACCTCAATCGCCCCGCGTGGTTTGGCGGAGAGAATTTTGGTGTCCTGAAGCTGGATGAGGTGTTCGTTGTTTGATCGGCGTTCCGCCACCGCCGGCTCTTCGGACAGTTGAAGACGGATGTGCCCTGCCTTCTGTCAACGATCACACCATCCCTACATATTCATGCCTCTATCTATATTCTTCCCGGGTGTTTTCTTGGAAATTTCTACCCTTCAAGATCTGACGACCATTTTGTCTCGAAATGTCGGGAACCGAATACCCAGTGACGCAACGTCATGTCACAGAAGAACAGATACCTCACACCTACATATTTTATTTAAGACACTGCAAATCAACGATCGCAAACATGAAGAAGATGATTTGAAACTCTGACGATATATCCGACAAAATTAACTTACACAAAATCTGTACTTACATACCATTTTCTGTAAAAAAAAAAAGTCTAAATACAATAAGAGTAATAATAGTGCCAGATATAAAGGTCTAAACCTACGAACACAATTTACAAAAATAATAGGTACTCCGGTCTGCACGGAACAATGTTTCAGGTACATCAGGAAGATTATTATTATTATTATATTTTATGTATTATTATAAATGCAATTACGTACTTCTGTATTTACTAAAGAAACAGACATTTAGTAAGGCTGTTTGAGTGCTAATGCGGTCGGCTTTACCCCCAACCAACAATTTCCCACAAAACCTTATTCTTCCCAGCAGCTGTCTGGCCACACGCGTTGTTTTTCAGGAAAGTGGCCTCCGCTAATGAAAAGGGAAAATAAAATATAGAATATTTCCTTGCTTTAAGTGGCAAGACAGCAGAGTTTGGAATTACTATTTGTTGTTAATCTTTTTTTTATCCTACGAATGAAAATAAAACTTAACTGTCGATACGCTAGAGAAGTCGAACTGTTAACTTGAGGGTTGTTTGACCGCGCGTCTTCCTCATGGAATGAGTGAAATGCCAACTTGATGCAACTAGGTAATTTTATTGATGTATTCTTAGCTCGACATGTTTCGGGTACATACGCCCATCATCAGGAGCATTAGATGTTGAGTTATAACATACGGTTTTCTGCACCGAGTTTCTGGATGGGTGGTGGTCTTGAGAGCCACTGCGTAGGTCGTGTTTACGGTGCGGATGGTGCCGCAAGGCTGCAACTCAACATCCAATGCTCCTGATGATGAGCGTTATGTACCCGAAACATGTCGAGCTAAGAATACATCAATAAAATTACCTCGTTGCATCAAGTAGGCATTTCACTTTTTCACGTTGAACTGGTACTGTAATG
>Ga0123354_10019237_pt1 | contig 10721 bp, 6 predicted proteins | sample TergutLab28metaG_2_FD_97872 | JGI IMG/M metagenome (GOLD analysis project Ga0123354, IMG submission 97872) | Labiotermes labralis P4 segment gut microbial communities from Petit-Saut dam, French Guiana - Lab288 P4 | ecosystem: Host-associated > Arthropoda: Insects > Digestive system > Gut ...
AAAAAAAAAAAAATGAAAAAAAAAACAGAACAAAAAATATATCGAAAAAACTGAAAAAAAGAAGAGCAAGTGCGCGGGCGGGAGTTGATAAATAAATATGAAAAGGGGGGGGGGGGGGGGGGGGGAGAAAAGAAAAGAAAGAAGAAGAAAAGAAGGAAAAAAAAGGACATCCAGTACCTAAACATTAATTTCCTTGTCCTTTCCACAAACATATGTCCTTCACACTTCACTAACTTCTGATGCCATCTGTTGTGTCAGTGGATCTATGTTCATAAAGACCGCTAGTGTTTGAGACCAGTTATTGCTAGAAGGCTTCTAACAAATAATCAAGACACGTAAGCCACAGTCAACCATTTTTATTTTCATACTTTTACCTAGTGAGAAAATCCATGCCCAATACACTGTTCATGCCTTTAGACACAACATGAAGTGTGGGGAATACAAAGAGAAAAAGAGTGTGTAGTGACTGTGTTAACCGTTTGGCTTAAATTACAATACATCTCTTGTCTCTCTCTCTCTGTCTCACTCACACTCACACACACAATGGTTGATGTTTGATGTCAACTTTAAATGCAGTTACACTTAAGGCAGTACTCCAAAACAGTCAGCCAGTGAACAGTAAATGGAAAAGAAATAAAACAGAAGAATATGGGCAAGCACAGGTGACCATACTTATGGTACAGTTATGGCAAGAATAGGTTGTGCTTAAAAAAAAAAGTCATGTCAAAAATGTGCCAAAACCACCAAAGGAAAAATATGGTTTGATGGTGAAGACAAGATCAATGTATGCATAATTTATGAAAATTATTATACTAATAGCAAATGTCAATTGAAATACAGAATTACCAGAAAATATTTTTTCAGGTGTACCCATTTCATTTTCCCACTTAACATTCCCAATTTGTTCAGTTTTCCAAAAATGCTCACCTTACAAGAGTTTCACCATAAAGGTATACCATGTCTGTACAAGAAAGACAGTTACATCAAGAAATTATATCTCCCCTTATGGAACCCAGAGCTTCACTGCTGACTTTACAACAGCCTGGTCCTAGACACTGTTGCAGGCCAATTAACCCAACCCACGCCCTCAAATTCTAATTCTGTACAACCATTTTCAGTATTATCAACCCATCTGAGCCTAAGTGCATGCACTGCATTTCCCATAAACCTCTCCACCTATACCTTGTATAAATGTTTCACACCGGACATACATACTACTTGCCCTCTCTCGCAGCATCTGGTTGCTCCACCTACATGGAGAAAAGTACCTTGCAGCAAGTTTCTCCTGAACACCAGTATTGAATTACACGGTACCACATCCCAGATGACCCTTATCCTAATAATATTTACAGATCAGTACAAATAACAAAACCCATCTTGTGATTGTGCCCAGTCTTCTAATACTACCTCCCTCTTGGGTCCATACATTCTCCTCAGCACATGCAATCAGTTTTATTCTTCTAAGATCACTAAACAGTATCTGTCCTCCTCACAACAACACACAATGACAGCTGCTTTCTCCAGCACTGGGTGATCCAGAAATCTATATCGGGGGGAAATTTACAGGGTCCCATCACATCTTAATGTTTCATCTACCAGCACCACACAGGATAAGGTAATTCAATTAAGAAGGACTTTGTCACGTAAATCTAAGTAAGTGCACAGTTAAACAGCAAAAGCAAAATGACTCCAAGTCTTGTTGGATTTTTCAAATTACATTTATACCACATTACTTAAGTTGCAATAAAAAGGGAATTTAAGGTATGGTGGGGAGAAGAGGACAGGTTAAGTCTGTGAACTTGGGTGCCAGGAACACCAAGATTGCACAGATTAGATAAAACGTTCCAACATCAGGGAACCCGCAATAGCAGGCAAACCTCTGGTTACAGAAGTGCTAGATATACAGCCTGAGCTGTAAAATGTCTTTATTCAAGTTGCCCTAAAAACAGTGCAGTTTCCTTTGAAGCTGAATGTCAACAAGCCAAAATGTGTGACCTTGTTACATGTACAACATTCAAGTGCCTACAACTTCCTGAATACATCTAATTCAGGTACATATTCAATAGGCTTAGGACAGTATATTCCCCTCACATAAAAGCTGTTTATTGTAAAGCACAAATATACTTCAAAATTTTGCTAACATAGTTTAAATCATTCATAACTGACTACTATTTGTCAATACTTCCCTCCATCTTCCACATTATACTCACAGCAGGCATTCAAAATACATGCAATAAGGACACACACCCATTTGGGCTCCTCAGACAGAACAGATACATGCATTGCACAGGCAGAAATTATTTTTTACATTGTTACTAATGTGGCACCACACACTGATCCATGCCGAATGCAATGACATGTCAGCATTTTGTCTTAGATCCTACGTTAAGAATATTTTTCTATCTGGCATGAAATGCCAGGAAACAGGAAATAATCCAATGTTCATATCTGTGACTCCATTCACATTTTAATTCACTGACAGAAACACAAAGGAATGGATGGCCAGTCAGTTCTGTTGGTACAAAAATATGAAGAACTTTACAATTTCAAAAGCCCTAACTACAGCAACCTCCAATGACATGAAACTACCCGGGAAGAAGCAACCGGACAACTAAGAAACAAAAATTAAGTTTTAATACACTGCAGTTTATTACACCTCATACATACTTCATTACCATAACAAAATATAGTATAACACTCAAGCAGAACATATGTATCACAAACAGTAGGCAATTTATTCATGCAAATATTTTTTCTCCTTGAGCGTTTCTCAGTTGCCATTCTACATCACCTCTTGAACCAGTATCTAATTTGCACTGCAGTGATACAGATGTTTCCACCAAATTTCTGTGATTCTTGCAAGCTTTAAATCACTTTGCCCAAAGGCAAATATAATCAGAAAACTATGTGAAGAGCAAGCAGCATATACAATGGACTGTATACTGTGTACCATGCATAATTTACTCAAGAAAAAACTTCTCTTACTAAAATTCTGAAGGTAGTCTTAAAACAGTACTTGAGTGGCTTACTCGGCAATTTAATGCCTTTTCATCATCCACAACCACCTTATCACCACGATACACCCATTAAATACGTGCATAATGGAATGCTTTCATTTCATTTCATTTGATTCTTCACTTCCGGTGTACTGTTTTCCATTAAGTATTTGTACTTTTCAGTGATATTTAGAAATAAGTGTTTAAAATTCCACCAACTAAATTTTTCCCATACCTACCAACATCTACAACAATAAACCTATAGTCTGCATCTATATAAAACCACTATGAATCAAAAAAAAATTTATAACAAAGTTTGGTCTGCTGCATGGAGGTACTTAAATTACTATATTTACCATTTCTGCCTCCTATGAATTTGGAGAATTTAATTTCTTATGTTATTTTTCCTCTATTTCAGTCATTTTTATCAGGATATGGCATAACAACAGGTTGCATATTTTGCCAAAGAGCTTCACAAGTGTAGTACGAGGCTTATTCAGAAAGTAAGTACCATTTCGCTGTAAAAAAAATTAAGGTTTCGCATAAAATTTTATTGTTAAGAGATTCTACATTCTTCAAACTATTTTTCCACATATTTGCTGCCATTATTGAGGCACTTATCATAGCGGGGCACAAGTTTTTGTATACCCTCCTCACAGAATGCGGCCGCCTCTCTCATTCTTCATTGAACATCCGAACCCATTTCCTAACCATGCCATCACTCATCGCATTGTCACCATACACCAAACACTTGACAGATCTGGTGATGAATCTCACTTGGCAGCACATTCCTAACATTCAAAAAACGAATTACAGACCATATTTCACAGTTGGCGGCCCCTTCAATTGTCTTAAACATGTTTAACACATGGGAACAAACATAAACGTAACACAAACTTCATGAAATGGCGTCTGTGGCTTCTCAATTGACAGCATAAGTCACTGCACATGCGCAAAGTGACAGTCTCGAGGATGTGCGAGAGATATGCGCAGACGGTACTTACTTTCCGAATAGCCTACGTATATTACTTGTCACAATGTAGCTGTTTTCTGAACACGAGGGACTGGAACAAGTTCCTCGCATACAAAAAGTACACACATGAACAAGAGAAATAAGTGTATAATAAACATCCTTGAACATGATGTAACTGTACAGCATGCTGCACTGAATGACTTGCATTTTTATTTCAGGTCACTTGTGTAGGGACACAGTAGAAGTAACTGCATGAGAATCACCGTAAAGCTTAGGGAGAGAGGGGGTGGGGGCAAAATTTGCATCACAAAGGCTCCAAAATATGAAAAATAACTAAGTTGCTTAGTTACCTTTTCCATAAAGGGACATGGCATTCAAACATTTCTCCCTCTTCAGGGTTATAAAAAAAAACAGCAATGACCACACAGATGACAAAGGCACAAGCATACAATAATGATAAAAGACATACAAACGCTGTTGATACTACAGTACATTCACCATTTCATGCATCCATTGACAGTGTACAAAAGAAGAACTCATAGAACCAAATAACCATCAGTGGGATCCTAACTTCAACAATACTTATTTCAATAAAGTAGAATCAGGCATATTCAGAAGACACATTAACTACATTTTATACAAGTATGGGGCAAACTGAAGACATTTTCCTTTATAAGAACATAATCAATTACAAGGAAACATATGTGATGGTAAATTCTGTTGAAAGGAGGACTGCCTTTATGAAATCTAAATATTCAGAAACTCTTAGTAACCATCGTAATCCTGATAGTCATGGATGCCCAGCATGTGAACCTGATAATTCAAGCTATTATACTCACCATACTGTGCACCAACACAGGCAACAACTAAAATTAATCTTCAATTCAGAAATAATATCTTAAGAATTACGGATCTACAGCTCACCATTTGTAAGAATTAAATTCATGGCATTATTGTCTGCTTCAGCTTGTTGAACAACTGCACAAATTTCAGTCTATTCTATTTTTTTTTTTCTGAACGTAATGAGTCGAATTAATTTTGCTGAGACATGAGACTTGATGAAATTTCCAGCTGAAATTATGAAGCATGACCCAATGGATATTCGTGCAACTTTTGCCAATCCTCACACTCTTAATCATGCACCTAAACACACCGGCGCATCATTTCATCAGCAGATGATGTTGATGAGTGGCCAGAATGACAGTCACCTTCCCACATCCCTTCACCACATTTAAAACATTTGTACCATTCAAGAAATGTTAACTGTCTCATTGCCTTATCACTAAAAGCCACCTGCAACAAATGACTGTTGCCTTAACAGTGTTCACACAAATGTGCTCCTGTTAATTTTAAAAAATTGCCAATGCACATGTTCTTTCAACCGACTGCTTTTACTGTACTTTCAGCAGGAAACGGTTGCAGGAACCAGTCTACCAAGCCATGTGCCAGCATCACAATTCTGAAGGAAAGTTTCGCATGGTGTGAAATTTTTCCGCAGACATTATGAACCACAAACAATTTTGGGTGCTGGGTATTTATTGCAATGTATGTTTCCATAATTAAAAGTAAACTATTTGTTTACTATCAGCACCTTTTATGCCAGTGGAATACACTACATTAAACATACAACACGTACCTGAATTACATACTTAAGGAAACAACAGTGGCACTGCCATGTGAACCGATGATTTGTAGATTCCATTTAGTCCTTCTGAACCAGTGTACAAAAGCATGTTACTATATGGCCATTTCAAACTCGACAGATATTGACAGTAAAGGCTTACACTTATAGAAACTTGTTATCACTCATCTGTACAGTACTCATTACAGCTCCCCAATTATGTTGGTTTTTCTGCTAGTTGTTAATAAAGTTTACAACTGCAGAAAAACCCCAATGTTTGAAGTGGCTGCCCGAACATAAAAGATTTAGAACACGAAATATCAAATCGCACCAATAAATAATTCTGACTGATGGTAACAATCATGCTACTGGTAATGAAACTCTGAGACTTATAGAATCTGGGCCACTTCTTTATGAGCTGGGCCAAGGATTCTCTGGAGGTTGAAAGATACAATTCATACCACTTTATCGTGTCACATGTAAGACAAGAAAAAACATACAGTACCAAAGACAAAGCTTTAATGAATTACAAAGTAACAATTACAAACTGATAAAAACAAAACACCTGCATTATTGGGAATCTGCTCATGAACAAAACCTATTAATATCCATACATCACTGAAGGGTACAGAAATGACATGTCTTGCACACGTCATCACACAATGGGAGAATGATACAGCTGTTCAGTTAGACAAGAAACTGCCACAGTCCTTAAAATCCACCAGCACATTACCAGCCAGCCATCAACCCCTTTCATAAACCAGCTGAATCCAGTCACCCCTCCAGATCTTATCCAATGAAGACAAAATTCAACCCAACTCTTCCAAACAAAGCATTAACATTACAACAAATTAGTCAGGTAACGGAATTCACTAAATTCTAATATTATAACAATCAACAGCAGCGGTTGTTTACTGATGATGTCACACACAAAGGACAGTGAACAATGCTAACTCAATACAGAAAATGCATTTAATCACAGCCCACTGCAACTGAACAAAATGTAACTGTAATGAAAACTCTTTACCAATCACCTTCATGACCAGTGCACACATGCACATGACAATATGTCTTCAACATTTTGAGACAACTGAAATGCCATAGAACTGGAGAATGGAAATGATTTGATTATTCTCAACAGCATAACATTAAATTTGAAAATTGTGGCACAAAAAATGTATATTACCAGAGAAGCAACACTGTTCCAAGCAGTCTGTCCTGCTAAATGAAGTCTTACTCTAAAACTACTAATGCACAATAAATGCATGCACACACATGCTACCTCTCTCTCTCCCGCTCTCAGCTAAATGGCAGCAGGTCACTGCTTGAGAAAATTACACCTACAACTGTGTAATAGCAAGTATCCAACCAATGGCGAATAAACCAGTCAAACACCGACTGCTTTTGTTCTTGATCATAAAACTAGCGCCAAACATTATCGTCATCTACAAATCATACACACTGTAACAGGACCCATCCAGAAAAAGCAGTACAAAGCACATACCAGGAACATCATTTTACACCGATTTTCTTCCTGCTATGGTGTATTACACTAACGTAACATGCATACACCATTAGCCCACCCACTCAACACCATGTACTAGGCGCATGTGACGCTTCATGTTACTCTTGCGGCTTAAAACTTGTGAGCAAATAGAACAACGGGTTTCACCCAAATGAATGGCAGAGTGATACCACACTGAGTTTGCATGTTGAAATGTCTTGCCACACTGACCACAAGAAAATGGCTTGGTCCCTCCTACCACAGCTTGAGCAGTTCGCATGGCTGCAGCTGGCCATCGAGAGGAGGGCATCTGCCTACTGCAAGCAGAGCCTTCAGAGCCTCCACTGCCTACAAACAGGAGGGATGAAGATTAAGATCTACAAAACCATGAACATATGCTACATGAATATTAAGAGTAATTCATCTGTACGTATTTTAATCTCATCTACACACATATCTCTCAACTACAAAATGCAGAATATAACAACAGAAATGTACTTTTAATAACTGAAATTATTACTGACATAAATTTCATACCATTAAAACAAATTACCATATTAGGTATTTAAAGCCACTTGAGTTCACAAATCATAAATGTTCACGATCAGTTAAAATTTATACCACTGTTTTATCACAGACCATGTCCATTCGATCGTAAATACAACTTCTACATCTTGGCAAAAATGACTCCAATTATTCTTTAAGCTGTAGTGCCAGTCTTTTTAGTGTTGATGCCATGGACCATGAGGATGTGTCTACGACAGTTGCCCTTGCGACTGAAGACCATGGAGCAGACGTGACACCGGGTGGCCCCTATATGTATTGGCATGTGATGGTACAGAGAGTTACGGTGCTGGAAACACTTCCCACAGATGTCACACCTATGAACCAACGGTTTTCCCTCTTCCTTGACGGTGGTCCGAAAGTTGTATGGCTGCAGCAGTAGGGAGGATGTCTGGCCACTGGACACGCCTAAAAAACCAGGGCACAACTGTATCTTCCACACAATTTTCAATATTTACGGCACACTTCCCAAGACATCAGTCAAAACACACACAAACGAACAATACAGACTTCCATCAAAGTCTTCCCAACATACAGCAAATCCCTTCTGTACGTCAGGAATCTACTGTTGCTATACGCGAACTGCATATCACACCAACTATAGTCATCAACTACATGATCATTCACACATCAGCATCAGTTGTGCTGTGAACATTAACAGTCAGACAGTCATAAAAAAGTCCTCTTACATTCACACACGTTCAGCATGCATGCCAATGCCATGAATATGACGTAAATGTCGCTTCATGTTTCCTATACGACTAAGAACTAGTGAACAGATATGGCATGTTGTCTCGCCCATGTGCATGGCCATATGCAACTGACAGGATTTCTTGTGGCGGAAGAGCCTGCTGCAAACACCACAGCGGAATGCAGGGTTGGCCGCAACTGATGACACCCTACTGCACCAGCTGCCTACAACAGGAGGGAATAACCACACTTCAGTAGCTCCAATACATCCTACAATTATCCCACTATCATAGAAAGCCTTCCCAATTAGCACACTTCCACGTGTGATACATAAAACCTAGGAAAAGGAGGAATATACAAAAGCTAACAGGGCTGAAAGTGCTCCTACTGATGACTAGGAGAAATGTTGTGTGAGACATGTTGGTTGACTGATTCCTGGCACAAGACTTACTTGTAAATTCAATTAATGGTACAATAGTATATTATCAGAAGGGTAGAGGATGTATTGACAGTATGTAAAATTACTATGTTTCTACATACATAATGCATTTATTCATTCTTTGTTAGTACAATAATCAGCAGCATTATGAATGCTACGAGAACTTGAGGAGGGGGAAGAAAAAAACATTTGAAAATTCACAACTACAATATCTAAACAATCTTTAACAATTCCAAGTTTACTTCACAGTTAAAAGACAAAGATGAATTATAACTTGGCAGACAATAATAATTAAACCAATTACACAATTAAAACTGAGTAACTTACATTCCCTCCCACAGCTCAATCACAAAAATTGTAAGTACATTCCCAGTAAAAGTTAAATAACACATACTTATCTACACACAAAAAACACACACACAAACACAAAGTGTGCACAGATGCCCCTCACCGCACACACACGCACACACAATCTCATTCAATCTTGTACCCGAGCACAAATCCTGCCGCAGTAAAACGACCTCAAGCTAGTTTATGCAGCCCCCATTTAAATTCAGTCTGCTGCAAATCACTCTGAACATTTCCCCCAAAAATATTAAAAAACTGCCTCAGTGAATACCCACAGGTATAAGAACGATGATTTGCTCTATCAATGCCACAACACAGATGCAGCAGGGATTCCCGTCTCAGAGTGATATTCCAGGAAGCATGGCATTCTGCATAAACTCACATCGCACTCCCTGCATTTGAAGCGAGTCTGCTTGTATGAACCTCTTGCTGTGGTACGGCCCTTGAACTTGCACAGGCGACACACTTTCCCATGAGCATCAGCCTTCATGAGGAGATGAGGGATTGCACCATCTTCCTTGCCAAATCCACATTCCCACTTTTCATAGCCTATGGGAGGAATCAACATATTTATATCACTTCCTGTGACTTGTGAGGATTATAAAATAGGAACACCTATTTTAAGGATTAGAAATTTAACTGCTGTGAAGACTGACAATGATCCACAGTGATTTAACAAGTAAATTATTCTAACAAAGCTCAATTCAGACATGGGTAAAGTGACACCGTTTTTACACTTTCAGTTACTTGATACTTTTATAGTATTTTGTCAACTGTTCACGTTCAAGACCTTGTGAAGAATGTACATGGACTGACAGAACACCAGAAGACTTTTAACTTGCGTGAAACTGCCCACTCTTGCTGTCTACTGCAGACATTAGAATGAGTACAGCTCTGTTACCACTCCCCCACATGCCTCCAGTATATGCAAAGGGACGACTATAACTACTGTTAAGTCAAACGCTAAATGGAACTCCACTATACCTAGTAATCCTACAATGTGGCATTCCGCTAGGACTCTTCTTAAATTACTTTACAAAACCATCAATGCTACATTATGTTGTTTTCATTTCTATGACCAGTATTTACACCCAACAAGATCATCACCAGTTGGCACTGTGCCTCACATCCCACACAGTTCAGTGCACTGAATTACATCAATTATTGCCATAAAAGATCAAGTGTGAAGTTTTCCAATTTCATAACCATTATTGCTCAAATATTTCAGAATTATGCATAGATTAATTTCCAATTTCAACACAATTACAGCCAACACAACTACATTTTTCCATTAAGAGGATTTCTACAATGATACATAACCTACAGAACACTCAGCAGGACCACAAATGGCTCAACCCGCCACCCTGCAATGTGAATCAACCCCTGTAACTTATTATATCCCATGATCCCATTATCATATCCAACATCATTCCACCCCAGCAGTGAAAGTTTAGAAACAATATGAATGTCTTACTACCTAGGAACACCATGAGCTTATGGTTTTTGGTGGTGGGCCTTCTTCATGAGGTTCCCAGCTCCTCTCCACCGCATATGTCGGGGGGGGGGGGGGCTGCCGGCTATATATT
>Ga0123354_10019238_pt1 | contig 10721 bp, 6 predicted proteins | sample TergutLab28metaG_2_FD_97872 | JGI IMG/M metagenome (GOLD analysis project Ga0123354, IMG submission 97872) | Labiotermes labralis P4 segment gut microbial communities from Petit-Saut dam, French Guiana - Lab288 P4 | ecosystem: Host-associated > Arthropoda: Insects > Digestive system > Gut ...
AGGCTGAGTGGACCCCGTTCCAGACCCACTACTACTCAGAAAATCTGGTAGCGCCGGGAATCGAACCCGGGACCTCTGTATCTGTAGCCAGAAACTCTGACCACTAGACCACAGAGGCGGTCTCAAGTAGCAATAAACATATGCTAAAGAGGTTAAACGAGTATGGAGACGCGGAATAGCTCAAGAGATGAATATTCTACCGGCTGAACGACTATCTAACAGAGCTGCTTCTGTGCTGCACAGCGACCGGACCGGGTCTGTGACCCACCCAGCCTCCATTGCATGGGGTACTGGCGGACATTTTCCCGGGACTAATCCGGCCGGAACGCAAAACTGACCGCTCTGCTCCATCTAGCGGATAGATTGAGAACGCTGTACCTCAATTTTCACACGCGTCTTTGTGGCATGATGATTAATTAAACAGAGATAACTTTGTCTCCTTAGCCTACACGTTTTTGTAACCTGTGTCAACGTGTTTATGTGGTGTAGCTTATGTGTTTTGTGGAGCGGTGAAGTTTGATCTGTGGTACATTGTACGCACGTGAGAGGGCGCTGAATACAGTACATACAGTGTATTTAGGTCTAAGGGAGAGAGCGTAAAGATGGTGATTGGGAAAATGCAAGACGTTGGGTTTCTCTCTCGCTTCTCCTGACAGTAACTACACCCTTTGGTCAGTTAAGGTGCATAACATGGCCGGGAAATGTAGCACGTTTGGGATGGATGAGAAAATTATTGCAGGAAGGAGACTTCGTCTCGAGAATGTAGTATTTTTTAAAGTCAAGAAATTCTCCGCTCTTAGTGAACCCACCGGTTTTTTTTTACCTTGTTCGCAAGCACCGACAATTTGTCTAATCTTGATCCTTCTTGGATTTCTTGACTCTTTAAGATCGGACCGATAGGTTGTCCCGAAACGTCCGTAAGGAATTACCACCATACGCTGCGTAATATCCTAGAAGAGCGCAGATCTCGCCTAAATCGCGGCGGAAGCCTTAAGTCACAGATGATTCCAGTTCGCAAAAGTCTGTTTCTTCCAACTCGCATATTCTGTTAACCGCCTGCCTTTCCCGAAGTCGAACGGTTTGTACAAACATTGTTTCGTGGTACGTACAGACTGAATACTTCATCATAGGAGTCTCGTTTCGGGTCCTGTAGCCAGCATAAGACAGTCATCGTTTATAGCGTCCTATTCTGAAACACCGTTTTCTTTTCTCGTAATTTTGTATGAAGATGTTCAGAAACACAGTGCTTGTTGTTCTGAAACACCCACTGGCGTTTTACCCAGACTAGATATTGTACTTAACGTTTCTGTTATGGTTCTCACAATATACAATATTAAATGATTTGTCTTTGTGATGCACTTGCAGTACATTGTACGCTAGGTGGTAGTGACTGACTAAAATAGTGTGTCGTTGTGGAGCAGTCGAGAGGCACCTTTGCTTCCGCTGGTGATGCAGCTTCGACTCTTGCCGATGAAAATCGCTTGTTCTCTCACGCTGTCTCTCAAGAAATTTTGAAGTTCATGGCATGCATATGCAGCGATATTGTGTTTTCATATTATTCCTCAAGGGCTATAATGTGTGCAGGGGTGGATCAGTGGAATTGCACGTGTGGAAATCATTGCTAGACGAGGGAATTTTCAAAATTTCCTGTTGGAAGATCAATGAGCTTTGTACTACGAGTAGTAATGCAATAGAAATTTTCTAACTAAATAATATGGTGTCGTGCCTTATAGGAAGGAACGGGGTTAAGCGCTGTCTAAATCACCTTCAAGGTATGATTCCATTGTACACGGCCAACTGATTCTCGATGCCCTCCATTTGAGGTTCCCCAGAAGGTCGGGTGAATCCAAACCCATATTTAAGTAAATTACTACATTTCCGTTATAGTGCGCCGTATGCAATAAAGTACGCGACTGACAAGTCACAACTGTTCTGGTCTACCCTACAGTAAGGAGGAAACAAGTTCCTGCTGTAATGAAACTGTGAGACGCAATTATTTAATTGGTGATATGGGGTGGTAAAGGGCAGTGGGGCGGACGAGAAGAAAGAGGGAAGGAAATAGAATAAAGGGAAATGGGAAAGAATGAGAAGACAAAAAGATGTGGAAGAAAGGTAGATTCAGAAAGAGGGAAATGAATAGGAAATGGGAAAAAAAGAAAGAAGGGGAGAAAGGAAAGCTTTACAAGTAGGAACAAAGAACGCAGGGTGAAGGATGACAAGGAAAGGAAGGCGAAAAAGCAAGGAGCGAAAGATGAAAGGGATGCGTAAGAATGGAAGAAAGATGCAGTCCTGTAACAGCTGTTATGCATCCTATATTGCACAGACACTTAGTTTAATGCATGAGGCTGTTTTAGTAAGGACAGCAGATAAATATCTGTGTGCTCCCCTCTTCAGGCGGCTACTGACTGAAGATAGGTTAAGAGCTCTAGTACTTTCTTCTCATCTTGGGCCAATTCACAAAGTTAATTTAGGACCTGCTGTTAGCTTCGTGATGTTGTCAATCAGTCAGTCAGTCTGTCTGTCTGTTCGCATGGAGCAACGCAGTTCCCACCAGACGGATTTCCATGAAATTTTCTGTTGGAAACTGTATTAAAATTTGTCCCAACATTCCGATCTTGGTTGAAACTAGACATAAATAACACACACTTTACATGTGGACCTACATACATTTATGCGATTGAGCTTTGTAATTGTATGAGATTTTGTTCTCTGTGAGGTATGATCTGAGATCGAAGAAACAGTTAAAGATCAGGACGTAACACCTAACCACGATCAACTCTAAGTCCGTTGCTAGGGCACAGGATAAACGTATGAGGGACAATAATAGAGCGAACAAGGGAGAAGCGTCACGCTTTTTGGACATTTCCCAACTTGCACTTACTTATGAGATTACAGCTAACCTATTGAAATTTGGTGAAATTAGTACTGATGTAAATTATGGGAATTGTGTGTTCTTGGAGTTTACAATATATGCGTGCGCCCTTATATGAATAACCTGTATATTAAAGACCATTACTTTTGTCCTTTTGTATTAGGTTTACAAATTTCTCTCTTCTGTTAATGTACTGAGAGAACATTCATCTCTCCCATGCGTGCTACATTCCTGGCCGAAATTCTTGATTTGAGCACCTAGCCACATTTGATTAAATATACGTCTTATGAAGCTAATTATGCATTTTTATCCATCCACCTTTTCCTTCTTCCCATTTAGATATCAACATTCTTCTCAGTACCCCTATTACAAGTACCCTCAATTTATGCCTCTGACTTAGAGGTAACAATTCACCATTTGTAACTTGCTTTATATGACACTATCATAGCTCTGATTTCTAAACACTAGAGTGTTGCTCACATTCTAGATTTGTTATTGACGTCGTACAAAGTTTCCGTTACACACTAGTTTAGAAAACATAACTTTGGTAAACTCGGTTTCTCCACTGATGTGTAAGACTAGTGAACAAGATATGACTTCACGAACATTGGAAGATACCAGTAAAGTCCTCCACCCCAAGCGAGCGGAGAAAGTTCAGCAACGGTGGCGGAACCCCCGAGTGGTAGGCAGGGCGCAAACAAGTTGGACCTACTTCCCTATAGAAATATTCTCGATCATTCCACATGTGAAGCGACTTTCGATTGTGTGTGTATATTCTCGCAAGTCGCCCGCATACTGTTCAGCGTTTGACTGAATGTCAGGGTGTCGAGTGAAGTCAGTTTGACTATCACCTCAGATTTTACTCAGTTGTCTACGGTTAACATTCTAAATGTTGTTGCTTGTAATAAATTTGTTGTCAAGTTACATTGTCAACGTTATCTTGTTCACCATCTGCTGGTGCTTCAAAATCATCTGCTTCCTCGCAGCCCTTGTCGCTTCGAAATAAATCAGTCTGGGGATACAACATCTTCGAAAAACGTGGTTTATGTAAATGACATTTAGAAACTCAAATCTTAATTCACAGGTCTGCGTGTTCATTAAAAAGAGTAACTTGTTATTGCTGGTTAGGGATATAATCGCCGATGACGGTATTAATAATTACAGCCTGTACGCTAAGCAGGTTGAAGCAAGTGATACTCTTAGGAACCACTGTTCTTCGAAGGGTTAAATGGTAAATATTGTACAGACCATCCACTTTCATTCCGACTTGATGGAAATTCGTGAGGTCGTAGATAAACAAACGCATGGACAAGGTTCATTAGTTCTGCGCTGAGGAACTGAATTGTTAGTGTTTGTGTGACCCCTTTCATTGGTTATAGCAAACATACGGCTATTGTCCCCTCACAAGAAGCGTCAAAGATCGTTCTTTGAAAGGTACGTTTGTAGATGGGTTCGATTTAGTTCCTGTGCTCTTTTGTGGGATGGGAATACTGAAGGAGATATTGCAGAATAGCTCATCAGACATGGCCACCGCGCGTGTCTGTTACTGGAGCAGGAGGAACAATTCTGTGTGATTACTGCACCATACCAGGATTGATTATCCTGCAGCAGATGTCTCTTCCGCTTGTATTGTATTGCTACTCTGGTGACGGTAAATTGCCACAATCTTGAGGCCTCCAGTCCAGTCGATCAATAGAACAAATGGAGCTGACTACTCCCTGAGAAGCCAATATCGCTGGGTTGATGAAAAAATTATCTGCTTTTTGTGGAACCCGAAGTATCACATAACAGTCCTCTACTAGACGTTATAGTAAACTGCATTAATCCGGTCTGCACCCTCATATAGTGTTTCTGTAAGGTTCATTTTACTATTACCCCTTAGTTTACGTTTAAAGTCTCCATATAGACGACTTCCGTTAAGAATTTACGACTGAAAGTGCTTTGCTGTTTCTTATCTTAAAATTTAATTCCTTACAAATACGTTCAGTGATATCAAATTGAGTCTGATTACCTTAAGCACTGGAAACATGAAGTTCATATAAATAATGTACAAGAAGTTCCAAGCGGAACTGGCAAAGTCTGTTTTCCTGTTACACAGATGTGTAGACGTACAAGTCTGTTAGCATTATTATTGTTTTAAAGGAAATTACTGCTAGAGTACAATTGTGTACTCGTTAAACCTGTCCTACAGAACGCATAATTTCCACATCATCGCCATATTTGTAATTATTTGCTTGAAAATGTTATTTCACATGGTTACTTAATAATTAATCTTCATAAAGATTTCGTCTGCATATCTCTAACAGTTTATTAACTAACACCATCAATACGTAAGCTGACGAAATGTGTACATACTGCCCAAATTTACGTGAAAAGAATGGTACGTTTTTTCCCCCACTCTTATATCGTACACCATTTTAGGACCAAGTAGCCAAGGTGTCGCTAGTGTGGTTAGTGTCGATTCCGCCTCTCCAGTTCGCGTCCTGGCAGTGTTGTTGCTATTCGGTATATGGGATGTAGAAGCGTGGTGTCGAGTTGTTCTCCAGTTGCGTAAAATTCGTATGAAGTTCCGTCAGAATCAGTGAACTGGTTTGGAAGTTGAAATGTAGACGCGCGTACCCGCACGGCCGCACGCACACGCGCGCAGTATAGTGATTTTAAGCCTGTTGCCTTTTTTCTTTCTTTTAGGAAGGAATTCAGTTCCTACTTCACAGAAAACACCGAGTCGGTGCTATAAAAGTCAGTCTGTTATTGCTGTATTTAGAAATAACCGTCGTTAATTTTGAAAATCATATGGAACACGTGGGGCAGATACACCCAGTGGGCGGAACGTACATTTTTTTTGTGCGTTACAGCGGTTGGTACAGACAGCTGTAAACCATTATGCTTTAAAGTGTTAATATAACGCCGTGTTGCACATCGTCGCCTTCTACAGTTCTACCTGTCTGTGTGTTGGTGCTTTTGATGAAATCAATTTCCGTTACACTTTGAAACATGAAATGCATGGTCTTATATTTAAGGATTCAGTTCCTGCCTCACAGTAAACACTCAAGTCCATTATACAGACCAATTGGCTAATGCTTGCTAGGGAAATAATCTCTGGTTGTAATGGAAATGGAAAGCTTTTACATAACTTTGTGGCGAAATGTAGGTTTGCGAATGTTAACGATGACGGTATATTACAGTACGCATTCTGCTTGAAAAGTTTAAATGGGATCTGAAATTTTTACAGCGTTGAGAGTTGCTATTATTGTCGCCTGGATTATGACACCGTGTAGTCCGGTAAGTTGTACTAAAGTATTAGATAAACTCACTGCCTCCACCAGTATCTGCCTGAAGATGGAGGCACAAGCTCTGTGCGAATCTTTGATGATCTTATACCTGAATACACGGCGTCATATTCCAAAAGGATGCATCATGTAATATTCTTCTATCAGAAGAAAAATCCTCGTTTTACAGCCATACAGTACAACGGATAAATTTATTGTTTGATGTGATGTATTTACTGACTGTGGAGTTTGCTGCTGACCTTGACAGTGGTTTGCGCTATAGAAAGCTGACCACCCCTTCAATAAAATGGTGTATTCCGTCTTAAAAAAAACTATTATACATTAGTTTCTTAGCTATATGTTTCGGTTTTTACAAAACCATCTTCAGGCCAATGTTAACCATAGGGGGGTAGTTGAATAGAGTGAGACCAACTGGATGTCACTTGCTTTTTTATTTCATTATTTAATGCGCAACATGTTTCGGGTGTTAATAAAGGATGGATTATTAACACCCGAAACATGTTGAGCATTAAATAATGAAATAAAAAAGCAAGTGACATCAAGTTGGTCTCTCTCTATTCAACTATCAAGATGAAGCACGGTCCAATAAACATAAGATTCATGGGGGGGGGGGGGGGGGTGGTTTATTTTGGGATCTATTAGGTTTTTATAAAAATTTTAAAAAAATAAAAAAAAAAAATAGGGACAGCTTGGTGGCCGTTTCTCTGACTTTATAAAAAAGGTGGGGAGGTATGAGAAATGGGTGAGTGTGGGGGGGGGGGGGGGGGTGTAGTTCATTTTGGGATCTCATAGTGTTTACATAAAATCTTAACAATAATGAAAATTTTCTTTTTGAAAATGCAAGTTTAAGATCTAATTAGGGCTTTTAAAAACGCAACTTTAAGATCACCCCTTGTTTATGTCCCGTAGCCCACCACTGAAGCTGTGCAAGTTAACCTTATTCTGTTGAGTAAGAACAGCACCCATCTCGTCGGTGTTTCAGAAAATAGAGCAGGCAGAAACCACTATTTTCGAACTGTGTAATCATTGCTTCCAGTAATTATTTACGGGTGATGTTCCTCATAGTGGGACCTTAGAAGGGTCTCGGGCAGCACAAAGAATCTCGTAGAGCTTGGGGCGACATGCAGTTTGTTGCCCGCTCCACTCCCTCGCACTGAGCTTAAATACAAAGTGAATTTCTCCCTGTAGCACGCAGTGAAGACCCAGAGTGGGAGAAGAGTTATAGCTCTACTCTTTTTTTAAGAGCGGCGCTATATTGGAGTGGCTGGTTAGCGCGTCGCTTCGGCCGCTTTACCCCCCGGAAAGAGACCCGGTACCCACTGTACAGGGGGTTGTTTGGGCCTCGGTGCCAGCTTGGATGAGTAAGGAAAATCTAGCCCCCCCCCCACCGGAGTTCGAACCCCGGAACGCCCAGCTCGTAGCGAATCGCCTTACCGATCGCAGTCTTGAATACGAATGAAAGTAAAATGGTAATAGTATATCGAATATCGAACAAGTACCGACAAATGCACTAGTATATTACCAAATCATCACTTTATTAAGACTATACGTTATTCCAACGTGTTTCAACCCTTAAAGGTTCTTCTTCAGAGAGTCTATTTGATACATAAAACGAGAATATATTAAATATACTCCTTGTAGATGACCATTTAAGGGTAGCAACATGTTGGAGTAACGTATAGTCTTAAAAAAGTGATTATGGGTGCATTTGTCGCTATTTATTCGATATAGTGATATTAGTGCACGGATATGAACAAGATAAAGTTTGGAAACACTGTAATATCTTTTCAGAAACGTTGAACTATTAAGTAAGTGACTGAATTTAATGAGTTCTACATGGACGAAAGGCATTATTGCTCATAAAGTACTGGAATTTCCGTTGTGCCTTTAAACCATGGCAGTGGCGTCGACTAACTCAATGTGGCCACTGCTGTGTCACAAAGTTACTCTGATGAAAACCAGCAAAGAGTTTGCTGATGACTTTGTGCTGGATTCCCTCCCTTCAGGTCGCTTACACTTCTTGGCTTGTGCGAAAACTTCTTTTTCTTCACACATGATTGGATATTATATGCATGACTGACGACAGTTGCTCAAACTTTTGTTGATCCCGCTGTCAAGTTTTGTGGCCACTGAAGTATTTACAAGTAGCAAATAGAAGCGAAGCGGCAGGACACCGACTTGTCAGAACTGTTCTTATCCTCTTGACAGGAGAAGGAAAGTTTTTGATGTTATAAACTATAGCAAACAGGAAGTTTATGCATAGCTGGGCTTCCAGAGTACGTGAAATATTTGTCTGTAGCTAACACAGGGCCCGAACTCTTGGCACGTCAGCCACGATACGTCACTTTCAAGGTAAATTCCGTGTACATTGAACAGAAAATGTTCTCCGCTTGATAGGATCCACTTGTTGACCCATTGCTGAGGCATGTAACTTGTCGGGGATGATTCTCCAGTTATTACTTTACAACACAGTGTTTATGTATGACCAACTTTAGCTTTAAAAGATCTCTGTATTTGGCCCACATAGTGTATTTGTGTGTTTTGTATTAGTTTCAAAATAAGTGGCTATGAGCATTAATATCGTGAATGACAATAATAGGTCGATCTTTGTAATTGAGAAGATGTGTGTTCATTGTAATGTAGCAGTTGAATTGTTCAATTATATTTAGGTACAGTTCAGGATTACAAGAACAACTTGCTACCAGAATGTATGTTGTTACTTTTCAAGAAGGTTAATCTTTGTTGGTAAAGTAAATTCTGCAGCCATTATATGGGAATCGATAAAAGCACTTCAGAAATATAAACGAGGATTTTTTGTATGACTAATTTACATGATTGTTGACGTTTTGGACTCGGAGATAATTACGGCACTGGACTGTGTTTTCCTCATTGCTTCCAATTTAGTTAAGATCATTAGTTTTCTAAGCTTTGCTAATGTTCACGTTACTGACATGTAATTACATGGATAATTCGGGACATTGTTTCACAAAAGAAACAGTAGAATGGCGGACATAGAAACAGCCACACGTAGATGGGTATCGTAGCCTGCTGCTACCAGTCGGAATGCATCTCCAGACAATATGAAATTAGTTCCAGCACAAAGTTATGTTCGGAGCAACGCCCTTTACATTAACAGCGTCGCAGAAGGGAGCCACTAGATTTAATACGGTAACAAAATGTTTTCACGTTGACTGTTAATGACAATTGTTTCAGCCTGATTACCTCACTTCTCTGTTTCATCTTCTGCAATAAGTAACAAACGACGAACAGTGGAGAGAATTTTAGAGGTCATACCAAGGTCAGTTGAATGCTGAGCCCACATTCAAGTCTCGTCTTGCGCGTAAAATTGACATAAACAATTCGTGTGTAACGTTGTCACTCACCGTAAGATAAGCATATGGACTTAGGGTGTCTGAGAACATGATGTTGAGAATGTACATACCAAAGATGAAGTGGCAGGGGCCAAATTGCATAAGGGTAACTTCTTCATTTATATGTAGATCAGGAGTCTACAAATTGTCTAAAAATCAAGGAGCCGCTTACAAATTCTAAGTGCCAGAAGGATGACATAAACCAAATTCTGTACTGAGGACTCGCAGTTCTGGAGAAACCTGTAAACCTCGTCGTTATCTGCCCTTTTCCGCTCTTGAATGTGAATTAATACACATTTTTGTACGTAAGTAAAATCTGAAATAATTTTAATCAAAGTATTAGGCGCCACTGTACAAAATTAGTGGCGCAGACGACCAGGCTGCCGGGATTTTTGCATCCCTGACTTAGGATTACTCGACTTGTGACATGTGCTCGTTGTGTAATCTTCCAGAAGCGTTCCAAACCGAGCAGTGTTACGTGTAGTGAACTTCGTAGCTCCGCCATAAGCTTACAGATTTGGTCCGTAATTTTTTACTGCACAACACATAGGCCTGCTTGCACTGCCGCTATGATCGAAGAAAGGAAGATGCTCTTTGAACGTAGTATATTCAACTAAACCTGTTAGCCTGCAATATTAAAAAGGCTGGAAAGAAAAACAGGCTACCAGAATAGCCACAGATACTTAGATCTTTTCTTCGTCGTATTTAGTCTCCTACATGTTTCGACCATACGGGGTCACCTTCAAGGAGAAACCTTTAGTGAATTCATTGAATATGTCACGTGACATTGTTTGACGTATGGCTTACAATTAATATTTGTATTCACTAATGGCTTCTCCTCTCGATACCGATGGCTGTGCGGTCTAAGGCGTAGGTCTGTGGCCACTTGATTGCTGAGATCGCGTGTTTGAATCCCGCTGAGGGCACGGGTATTCTTCTCTTGTGTTCGTTGTGTGTTGTGTAGGTAGCGGCCTTTGCGACGAGCTGATCGCTGCTCAGAGGAGTCCTACTGGTTGTGTCAAATTGTGTGTGAACTAGAAGCCTCAACATTGAAGCGGCCCAGGCCTTAGTTGGGCTTTTGCACCACGGGGGGGGGGGGGGGGTTTCTTCCCGAGGGGGGGGGAGGGGGACCAAAAAAAGGGGGGGAAAACAAAAAAAGGGCCCCGCTTATTACCCGTGGTGGGGGGG
>Ga0123354_10019239_pt1 | contig 10721 bp, 8 predicted proteins | sample TergutLab28metaG_2_FD_97872 | JGI IMG/M metagenome (GOLD analysis project Ga0123354, IMG submission 97872) | Labiotermes labralis P4 segment gut microbial communities from Petit-Saut dam, French Guiana - Lab288 P4 | ecosystem: Host-associated > Arthropoda: Insects > Digestive system > Gut ...
GTCACTTTCTTACTCCATAGTGCAGAATCCTTCTTGAGAAACTAACTGGTTTGCAGCTAGTCAAGAAATTCCCCGCATTTCACGGAACCCGAAGGTTCATTACCGCACTCACAAGCGTCCGCCACCTGTCTCTATACTGGGCCAGCCCAATCCAGACCACAAACCCACATCCAACCTCCTGTAGATCCATCCTAATATCATCCACCCATCTACGCCTAGGCCTCCCCAGTGGTCTCTTTCCCTCCGGCTTCCCCACCAAGACCCTATACAACCCCTCTCCTCACCCATAAGCGCCACAGGCCCAGCCCATCTCATTCTTCTCGATTTTATCATCCGCACAATATTGGGTGAGGAGTACAATCATTTAGCTCCTAGGTATGCAGTCTCCTCCATTCCCCCGTTACCTCGTCCCACCTAGGTCTAAATATTCTCCTCAACACCATATTACACTCTCAGGTACTATACACAAATTTAGTAGCAAATATTTCTGAATATTAAATGAAAGAACTCCATAACTAGTTAAATACAATGAATTATTACGACCACACATCTTGGTGTTGATTTAGTTACCATGCAGTGGGGGATTTATTGCAGAGTACTGACAAAGTATAGAAAATCAACGAACACAGTGCTTTAAGAAGCATTTATAGCGTAATTAAGGAAAGGAAAGCATTTATGTAACAGATATGCACCTCCAGAACAAAGCTAAGAAGCCTGTCCTATATTTAAAGATGAAATATGAGCAGTTCTATCCTTTAGAAGGAACTGTAATTAGTATGTGTACGTAACTACTGTACTTCGCAGTATAAACCGACCCTACCCTTAACAACCAGCCCATACACATGGCAGCATTATGATAATAGGCTGAATTTAGAACTATATTAAACCATGGATGATATCACCACATTTATACACCGTCTCCCCTCACCTTCTTGTTAATTAAGGGTTGTTTCAGTGTAATCTAGAAGTTAATTTACAACTATACAAGTTTATTTTTTAAAAGAAAAAGTTCTGAATACAATCAAATTTAGTAGCTATAGGGCTAGCACTAAATTACGGAGGGGGGTGGTGTAGTCTGCCTTCTGAAATTGAACGTAAATCGTTTTCGTAATAACTCTTTGCATTGTTGGCCCTTATATTTTGTACGCATAACCTCCCGCTGCTTTGAGAGTTATTGCTAAAAAATATGCCATCATCATACATTATTTGTATTATTAGACCGAAACAAAACCTTATTAATATAATTTAAATAATTAATAGCCTTAGCAACTTTCTTAAGTGCGGCCCCCTTAAGAAGTATTGCTTACGATCACATCAAACTTGGGCAATAGGAATGGTGACAGAGGGACAGAAAAAGAGAGAAAGATACTCCATTTAATGACGCTGTTAGTTGGTGTAATTAGACTTATTTTGCGTCAGAGCTAGATGAACGAATTATTGGTGGAATGATACTGCCCTATAACCACTTCGTCATAAATTGGTGGTTATCATGCCGATCAGTGTGTTTAGTCTACATACCTTGAGGTTCAACATTCATAGGTTTACACTGTTGACAGGTGTTTATCAGTGTTTTTCGTACGATTACAAGAATCAACAATGATAATTTAGCTTAACAGCATTCATCTATTGGGTCTAATCACTACAAGGTAAAAAATAATTTTTAAAATAAAATGTCTTTTTAATTTATTTTTCCAAAGAATTAAAAGTTACTTGCCTCGATGATACTGTGAGGAAATATGAAGCTTTATTTCCGGGTTGTCTACCTACATATAGCAAGAATGTTAGAAATTCTAAGCAGTCTTTCTTCCTTTCGTCATTATTTTAAACGTCAAATGCAAGTCTGAATGCTTTTGTGCGCAACTTTTAAATTGCTTTCTTTGATGGCACGTGCTTTCCTGCACTGACATTCACTGGAATTACAGCGTACCTGCATGTTCTGTGTGTTAATGGACTTGTCTCCAGCTCATTAAGAGCCATTAGAATGCATGTATACAGAAAGTGCTTTGTCATCAAGTGGTCAGTCCACTATTATCATTAGACGGCTAGTTTATCGTTTAATTACGTCATGCCCACTCGACAAATGTATATTATTTTGTACTATATCAAGGGAAGTGTGAACAATTGAACGGTTAGTCAGAAGTCCATGTACAATTAAACGTAATTCCAAATTCCTTATTTACATTTAAACAAGATGTACACTTCAGTCTGTAGGTACGTACTGCAGAACATGAGGTATTTTCCTGAAGCACACTATACTATAATGAAGCAATTACAGTAATACTCTTAGGTTCGGTGTTGTCATACTTTTACCAGAGATTGGTAGTTACTACACTGCTGATTTCGCTAACACAGTAGAAATGCACAAAAGGAAAGGAAACCTTGCTGCGCCGCGTAAAACAACAGCGACCTAAATTTTACAAAAAAAAAAAATGAAGCGACAATCTTAATACGTTTATTCCTAAAAGCTTCTTAATTTTCAGTACTTTTTTTACGAGGAATTGTACCGCACATTCTACAAATCAACACAAGTTGGCTGCACTTACGAACATTAAGTACGTAAACGAATAATTTTGGGAAAATCAACTACGTCCTTGGAGCAAATTCCTCGCCTATCTGATCAACAAACTCCCCACCTTTTTCTAAATATAAAATTTCATTATCATGTTCATAACAGCCAGCCACTGTCCACACAAACCCAATTCGTACCCTCACATACTAATAAACTTCTTCCCTTAGTAAATCCCGGTGTCTCCTCATCTCTCCTCTCTTATGATTTTTATATTAAAATGTTCCACATATTTGTAATCTGTCCTACACTCTCCGCATCACCAGCTCATCCCATTATCCTCGTTTTGAATACCCTTGCAATATTAAGCGAAGGTTAAAAATTATGAAGTTCTATAATCAAATTCCATGCACACAGGGGAATATTTAAAAGAGAGTCTGCTCGAATGAATATCATGATTGGTGTCTCTTCTGATCAAATCTACCTATATATTCCTCTAGTTATAGGAACATTTAACTTCATCAAAGAATTTCTGACTCGCACTTAACTTCTAATTCCATTTCTCAACGGAATGCATCACTGTCACTACAACAAATAAGAACGGTAGGCTTCTTCCACAATTTTCAAATAACAAGGATTGTTTTATTAAAAGTTTGTTGCTCCTAGTGTGAGCCTATCAGAACAAACTGAACACTCGTGGCATAGTGCTGTGACGTTTATTCAGAACGAACACACAATGAGATGGTTCATCACCCTTCCAGTCTAGCAGATCCATGCATCACAAGCAAAAAGTAATCCCGCTCTAAGAAACGCACAACATTTTATTTTTTGTATCCAAACATTTTAGACATTCCGCCTAGTATAAAACAGATGTCTCATAGGTTTCGAAAACATTCCTGTTGTCTCTGTAGGCCTACACATTTCATGCATTAAGTGAAACTTTCCCAAGTGTATTCCCTGCAATTTCACAGCTGTTCAAGAAAATAAGTGTTGGAAAGTGCGAATGTCCAGTCGACGAAGTATGTTAATTAGTTAAGGGTTTTAACGACTACCTATTACATAAACAATATCAAAATGAAGCGAAATCACCGCATCAGGAATCAGCGAATTGAGACCACTCGAAAAAGGGGTTTATAGTAAATATTTTACTTCCAAAGTTCAATGCCATATTACTTCAGTTATTACAACTCTGATGTGCATTAATTTACTAATCTATTCTTACATACATTCACGACCATAAACAAGAAAGTTTAGTCTTACGAAAGTAAACAATAGATCGCTAGTAAGGATACTTACATAAAGGAAGAGGTATCTCGCCAAGAAACACAAAGTAAACACGTGGCAATTGGCAAGTGCGACTAGTGGTCACTGCGGTTGTGTAGTGGTCATGTTTCTAATTTCTAAATTGATTACCAACTGACTTGATTTCAATATGTATATAAAAAAGTTGCATGTATTTTTGCGTCACGTTATGTTCTTTGTTCCACAGTCTCTGTAATTGGTTTCTACAAAATTCTCAACCCTTTCGTGACCAGCAGGTCGTTTCTGTCCCACTTACAAATAGTCTTTGCAAGTCCGCTGGAATACCAGTAACCCATTTCTTCTCCATGCTGCCATCTACCTTGAAGTATCTCTACTCCGTGAAACCAGTCAGAATGCATTTTCCCGCGAAACAGTCGAGTGTAAGTGAAACTGAGTGCAGTGCTGCTTGGGTGACTCGCTGTTGTGAGGCACTGTCAGACAATTTTGAGTGCTTTTCAGCGAACTAAGCGCGGTAAGTGCATTTATATTAACTGCTTTATTATTTACGATGTATTTATATTTGAGTTGCCTTTGTATTGGGGAATACTTTCCACGTAAAGTGATATTGTGTGTCTAACGTTACTTATTTTTGTGCTGGCTGTGTGCATTTCCATTGCTGTTTACTCGAAACGTGAAGCCATATTTCTCATAAGGCGTGGTATTCTGCTTGGTATTCTTCTTACTTTGTCTTCTCAGCTGTAGGACTTCTTATTGGGTATTTTTTGCGACTTTTTTTTTTAGAAATGGCATGTTTGAACGAGGAAGAGATTCTTGAATATCTGTATTCTCTCCCTGAAAATGAGGATGATTCAGAAGAAGAATGCGACGAGGATGCAGCAGAGGAGCTTACCCGCCTTGAAGTAACGAATAGTGGATGCGATGAAAGCGACGGTTCATTTGCTGCAGCAGTGGATATTTCACAGGAAGGAACTGAACCGGACCATCAGAGCAACGATAATTCAGAAGACGAAAGTGAATGGGGTGATAGTGTCTCATATTTCGAGAGAATAACCAGGGCCCTTGACCAAAATCCAGTTATATGTCCTGACCTCACTCAAGAAGACTCAGAAGTGGACTGTCTTCTCTCCTTTCTTACAGGAGAAATACTGGAAATTATTCGGGACCAGACAAATCTCTACGCAACACAGGAGCGCGAGAGACGACTTGGAGGGAAAGTAGTGAGAGTCGCCAGTTGTAACTGGAAGCCCACGACGGTGGAGGAGATAAAGACATTCATAGTAGTACATATAATGATGGGTATTCACACGCTGCCAGAACTGCGACACTACTGGTCCAGTGACAACCTCCTTGGTGTTCCCGCTGTTGCTAACCTAATTACTAAGACCAGGTTCGAGAAGCTGACTGAAAATATTCATTGCAATGACAATACAAAGGCAGTCCCTAGAGGTGAAGCTGGCTACGACCGTCTTCAAAAACTGCGGCCGGTAATCAATGCCCTGAATAGCCGCCTGAAAGAAGTGCATATCCCATCGAATGTCATGGCAGTCGATGAGAGCATGGTACCATTGAGGGACCGTTCATCGATGAAACAGTACGTGCCGATGAAACCAGTCAAGCGTGGATACAAAGTTTGGTGTCTGGCTGAGTCCAGAACTGGGTTTGTTAGACTGTTTGATATATATTCAGGGAGAAGTGACACGCAGGGGCATTCTTCATTTTCTTTTGGTGAGAGGGAGGTGCTGAGCCTGTGTGACACATACATCCACTCCCATAGACTTATCGCGTTCGACAATTTTTTCACTTCATATCAGCTCTTGAAATCTTTGAACGAAAGGGGTCTTTATACCGTGCGTACGGTTAGAGGAAGCAGGAAGGGGCTTCTAGATATTCTCAATAGAAATGATCGGATGCAGCGCGGAGAATTCATGTTCCGAACTAAAGGATATGTGGCAGCAATAAAGTGGCAGGACACCAAACCTGTGACAGTCCTGTCCATGTACCACAGTCCCAAGCATGTCACTTCGGTGAAACGAAAGAACAGAGACGGTACATCATCGATTATTCCTTGCCCCGCCGCAGTTGCACAGTACAATGCAATAATAGGAAGAGAAGATCGCTTCGACCAGAAACGAGAAAGATATGCAACTGGGAGGCGCTCACTCAAATGGCGACATCGTCTGCTTTACTTTCTCATTGACCTTGCGATTGTAAACAATTTTATAAAGCGGAACTGCAACAACGGTGGTCAACGTGACCAACTCTCGTTGCGGCTTGCTCTCGTTGGGCAGCTCACAGTCGGCCGCGAGATAAAAAGGAGGGGCAGTCCAGATTTTCTCACAAAAAAAACAAGACGGGCGTCAGCGGGGTATCTGACGACGTGCGTCTACGATAAGTTGGGAAATATTTGCCAGTTAGAACTACAAGAAGACGGTGCAGACAATGCAGCACAAGTACGCATGAGGCCCGCACAAGCATTATGTGCAGCCACTGCAAGGTACTTTTTTGTGCTCACCCATACTTCGAGAAATTCCACCGACAGTAACTCCTGAGTTATAAGAAGCTTTTGAACATGAAACGCGTGTTTCGAGTTTCTCTACAATTTTTGTCTGAAACGTTTTTCATTCTAAGAAGAAGAGAGAGAGATATGATCATAAACGTATAGTGCCTTCATGTAAAGTGCCTTTTTTTGTCCGACTTTAATTAAATTTTAATTTTCTCCACAAAATTTCGAAAAATGCTCAAATATAAAATTTCATTAATATCCGTCCAGTGGGAGCCGAGTTGTCCCATGCGGACGGACAGAATGACGGACGGTTGGACAGACATGAAGAAGCTAACAGTCGCTCTTCGAAATTTTGAAAACACGCCTAAAACAAATAAAAATATGTAAACTTAAGTTAAATATAATTATTTTATCATCAATGACTTTTCTTCAAAAATGCCTACTTTAACCTATCCCAAGCAGGGTTCAATGGGACAAATACGTACCATATACTGTTTCTTGAAAAAGAAAAAACAGAGGAAGACAGTAAAAGTACTTCCTCATTTAGCTTTCATTCTAATTACAGATAACTGTCCAACAACGAAAATTAAAAAAATAATAATAATTTGTCTCGTGTATTCATATATCGCGACCCACAAAGGAAGACCAAGAAACAATCTGACTTACGCATAAAATAAGCTATTTTATCTAATTTTATTTCAAAATTTACATTGAAAAACGTACTTAACCGAATCCTGACACACATCTATTTCTCATGCATATGAATGGCGCTAAAAGACAAAGTAACTATAGCTGGAAATTTCTTGTGGACACGTCAAAGGAAAGGTAAGATTCACTTCTCACTTCTTTGTGGCGCATCAGTCCAAACCGAGCATTGGCCGCTCCGTAGCTGATGTTACTACTCACACACTCGGTAGGACTCCACGGGAAAAATTGTTCCGTCTTCGCAGAGGCCGCTACCTACAGTGCAGACAACAAACACAAGAGACGAATATCCATGTCCTCAGCGGAATTCGAACCCACAATCCCGGTCATCAAGAGGCGTAAGCTTAGGCGTCATACAGCATGGAAAACAGGATTGGCTCACATCTCAATTAGAGTATATGAAATGGTTCTGTATGTTTTATATAACTATACAATATGTTATATTCCAATTAAAAAAAAACTTGCTGTTATGTTGTGGGCCTTCGATTGCAGATAACTAGGCAGTATTAAAATTGAGCCTAAAACATCATTTAATCAAATAAGGATTTATCTGTCTCAAGAAAAGCTCAAATGAGGACTCTTGTGTCTACTGTAATGATACTTCAGGCAGTACAAACAAAGGGGATGATATCTTGACCTACTGAGAGACTACTAGCTTCTACAGCCGGATTCTTTTTCATGGCGTTCCAAGATTAAATACTTTAAATGTATAAGCAGGTGTTAATTTTAAAGAAGTGTAATTATGATTGGAATCGATCCCAGCGCCCGTGCTGTCTAAGGCGTGGGCCTGCGGGCGCTTACTGGCTGAAATTGTGGGTTTGAATCCAGCTGGGAGCATGGATGTCTGTCTGTTGTGAGTGTTGTGTCTCGTCAGGTAGAGGTCTCTTCGTCGGGATGATCACTCTTCCAGAGGAGTCCTACCAAGTGTGGGGTGTCTGAATATGATCGTGAAGCCCCGATAATGAGGAGACCTTGGCGCACTAGGGGCTGTGGAGATGTGGGGAAAAAATTATTCTAGATATTCAACATTAATAAACAGATTGCTTTAGTTCAACTTTTCTAATCTTAACCATCTTTCTACTACAGGGTCTAAGTACGTAACATCAACCTCCGATTCATTTTCCCTCGCATAAGTAGCTCTTCTTTCATTAGGCCCAAGTTGATGCTTCAGGAGAGTGTCAAGATTCATACAAATTATTTATATTCATTGTATAACGAGAAACATATTTTGAATCAAGTCGGTAACATCTGAAATAATTAAAGACGGATAATGCCTAATCAAAATAATTTTGGTACAACAAATAACTGTGGGCCGGTTAGCTCAGTCGGTATAGCGACTGACTACGTGCTGGACGCTCCGGGATTCAATCCCGGTTGGGACGAGATTTTCCGCCCGTCCAGACCGGTCCTGGGACCCATCCAACCTCCTGTAAAATGGGTACCGGATCTTTCCTGGCGGTACAGCGCGGCCGGGGCGTGCTGCTGACCACTCTCATACTTCTAGAGCCGTGGTCATAGAAGAGTAGAGCTATACCTCCACCCAACCTCTGAACCAAACCGGGCCTGTAACGGGATCACTTTACTTTTACTTTTTACAACAAATGTACATATTACAAGCACTGTCATAAGTTTCACCTGTAAAGAAATTGTACCGGAATGAACAGAGAGATGAGGCGAACGCATCATTTTGCAGGTATTTACAAAAATTCCATCGGAAAACCAAAACAAAAAAAAATGTTTTTCGAATTTATACATGGGCAGTCAACACAAAATCGCAAATTCTGCCGTAACGTTACGTTGTAACCAAACAGCCAATACACAGCAGTGAACAGTGTATCTGGCACATGAGTTCCTGTTCGGTCTTTTAGCGAGAGTCACGGGATGTTCTGTTCCGCCACTGGAGCAGGTGTGGACGTTTCACTGCGCGTCTGTCAAGTTGCAAACTTGTTGTCTTGGATGTGTAGAAGAGTGATACCCCTGTGCCCAAAAGTGGCGTGCGGTCAGGCTCCACGCCGTTATGTTCAGATTTAACGTTATGGTATAATGTGCGCAGACATGCGGGAGCGGATTTAAAAGTGGTCTTAAATAAAGAGGGCACGAATATATGAGAGATGCCATCCTGTTGTGTATATCAAATTGTATAATATATTATGTAACGTCAATACACAACATATATCAAGAAAAGATGCAATAATTACAATTAGGTTATATATATACATTATATATATATCAAATTGTGTAATATATTATGTAACGTCAATACACAACATATATCAAGAAAAGATGCAATAATTACAATTAGGTTATATATATACATTATATATATATATATCAAATTGTGTAATATATTATGTAACGTCAATACACAACATATATCAAGAAAAGATGCAATAATTACAATTAGGTTATATATATACATTATATATATCAAATTGTGTAATATATTATGTAACGTCAATACACAACATATATCAAGAAAAGATGCAATAATTACAATTAGGTTATATATATATACATTATATATATCAAATTGTGTAATATATTATGAACCGTCAATACACAACATACATCAAGACAAGATGCAATAATTACAATTAGGTTATATATATAACCTAATTGTAATTATTGTTTCTTGTCTTATTGTATGTTATGCATTGACGGTACATAATATATTATACCATGAAAATATGGCCTGGACTCATCTGCCTCATCTTCTAGGATTTCTAAAGGGTGGAAAATTATTGACTAGCTGAACGACTGTTAGCTTTTCTTGAAAGGACTCCACTGCATGGAGTCAGTTGTATAGTGAAATATTTGGTAAATATTTCTAACCTAGAATTCATTCCAGGCGAAATATTAAGGCACTTTTACAAGTGACTGTACCTTTCATGAAAATGAAAAGGTGACTTCGAATCGCAGTTCACAAACATCCGGCGACATTCCCCACCCTTACATGTTGATATCTATCGGATTTTCTTGGGGAACTCACAGACTATCATATAAGATATAAGAAAGGAAGAAATGTAACTTCTGTGTCCCATACAATTTATCACAGGAAACATTCATTTCTTTATATCTCACTTTGTTATGAAAATTTGAAAGTTACTTTGCATTTTCTATCTCAGCTTTCCTGTCCTTTTGCAATGAAGTTTTATTCTCTACCTCACTTATAAAATTTTCATCCAGATTTTAAAACATATCATACTGCAATAATAAAAACTTCAACGACTTCCCTTAGAACGTCTTATCTTAACGTGTTTAACTAACGTAGTTAACATAACTTAAAAATGAGATTGCCAATAATGGAGCTAAAAAATATATAAACATCAATTTAGAAAAGGATCAGAGGTAAATTAACTGATATTTATATTATAGTTCAAGATATGGGACGTGTCAGATTTAAACGGCCCCATTGACGGTCAGTATTATTGCACAGTATTATTGCCTTGAATTAATAGTGCGCAATATATTTCTCTTGACGACTCAATATTATTGCGCAATATTTTATTTTGTTCTTGGGTCAGGGAGAGTAAACATGTTGAGTGATACTAATGTTGCTTGAGTGGGAATGCTTTGACACTGTGTTCAAGAAACGAAAAGTATTGCCGGTGGATCAAAGAGGGGATCAAAAAAAGACCCCAATACACACACACACACACACACACCACACACACACACCACACACACACCACACACATACACACACACCACACCCACACACACACCACACACACAAAACACACA
>Ga0123354_10019241_pt1 | contig 10721 bp, 5 predicted proteins | sample TergutLab28metaG_2_FD_97872 | JGI IMG/M metagenome (GOLD analysis project Ga0123354, IMG submission 97872) | Labiotermes labralis P4 segment gut microbial communities from Petit-Saut dam, French Guiana - Lab288 P4 | ecosystem: Host-associated > Arthropoda: Insects > Digestive system > Gut ...
AGAATATTTGGACCTAGGAGGGACGAGGTAACGGGGGAATGGAGGAGATTGCATAATGAGGAGCTAAATGATTTGTACTCCTCACCCAATATTGTGCGGGTGATAAAATCGAGAAGAATGAGAAGGGCTGGGCATGTGGCGCGTATGGGTGAGGAGAGGAGGGTGTATAGGGTCTTGGTGGGAAAATCGGAGGGAAAGAGACCAGTGGGGAGACCTAGGCGTAGATGGGTGGATAATATTAGGATGGATCTCCAGGAGGTGGGATGTCGGTATATGGACTGGACTGGGCTGGCCCAGGATAGGGACAGGTGGCGGACGCTTGTGAGTGCGGTAATGAAACTTTGGGTTCCGTGAAATGCGGGGAATTTCTTGACTAGCTGCAAACCCGTTAGCTTCTCAAGAAGGACTCTGCACCATGGAGTAAGTAAGTAAGTAAGTAAATAAGTAAGTAACTTCGTGTTTGCAGTGTATTTGAAAAACAATTTTTGGTCTCATGAATGATATCTCACGAAGATTATCTGAGCACCAAAACGTCGGTGCTCTTGCCAGTTTCCCAGTCACGTACTTTTCGCCGTGTGGTGCGAACTGTTATGTGAATTCGACACGGTGCTGACCGACTACAGTTGGTACCTCGGCTTTCTCCTGCACAGCCTGAAGTCACTAAGGAATGCAGTGCAGTGCCGATTCACTGACTATACGCTTACGGAATTCCGCACATTAAGTCACCGATCACTGATTACTCCCGTTTCATACTTCCGCTTATTGGCTTGTAAAATACGCGTATAATTTTACCTGTGCTCATCATGAAGGAACATGAGGGCGCTGTATGGGGTTGAGTGGTCAGCTTCACAGGATGGTCGCATTAAACCCGAACCCAGTGAAGAGGAAGCTGCGTGAGTCAGATCCTTCTAATCCGTGCCACATTTGGTCTGGATGTCTTTGAGGCTCTTGTATCAGCCAAAGATCGAACCACGATTCCTGTGACATCCAACAGGTTTTTCATTCACTATACTGACTTGGCTATGCCGATGCCCACGTGAGCTTTTATCTGCCAGTAACACAAAGTTTATAAACTCAGTATTAACATCTTCCGATCCCAGATTATGGAACAGGGCTTCATGGCTCCTGACGTAGCTCGTTGTGGCACTTTGCAAGACAGCGTGCTCACCCTCTCTGCAGCACTCGATCTCCGGAAAAATATGTTATCCGTTATCTTTCATCAACGTGAGGAATTTCACGAAATGTGACGTATCTGCTTGGTGAAACTGGTTTAGCCCACGCGAAGGGCACCGATAAAGGAATAACTTATTTACACAATTTTGACAGTGGTTTAGAGTTTCCTCAAACAGCAATTAGCTGAAAGTTATTATTGAAATGCTATATGTGTATGATTCAGGATGGTTTAGGTAATAAAAACACGAAATGGAAACATTTCAGCCGAGATAGCCGAAAAATACATAGCGGTAAACATTACAGTTGTTAATACGTTTAGAATTAGGGTGTGTATTCAAAAACTATAAGAAGCGTTAACACGGTAAGAGGTAAGGGACAGTACGGAGATTACGAAATTCCTTGAGGTTTTCCCTACGGTTTATTAATCTTACTTGCAGCTGGTTTATAAAAGGCAAGCACACGTATGTAGATAAAAGGGAGAAAACTGATATTTCACCAGAATAATAAATCACAAAACTGAAATCTGTAGGAAGTTTTGGTCTATAAATTGTCTGTAGAATACGTATTGCCGGCAGTCGGCAATGCTAATATCAGAATGACTGACTAAATTTAGACACAAATATCGCCAATTGAATTTGACAGGCATTTTGTCAGTTATATGACAAGAACTATGTGAGTGTATATAAAACGTTATGAACTTCGTAACTGATCATATAATGCGGCAAAACTGTAAATGACCAAATAACGTCAAACGTTGCTTAAATATATCGAATTTCACTAAAAACTGTATCACTTAAGACCTCACGTAACATAAGTTTGTTTGTGGATGGAGCTGGTTATGGCTGCAAATCGGAGCTGTCCGGAAAATTTTAGTGAAAGTTTCCAGCGTCAAATAAAAAAGTATGTCCAACGGGTTAGACCCAGATACGATGTTAAATTAGCAAGGACAAACATGGCCCCACATATAGAGTTGGTTGTTGTTTAGAAAGAACTTCCACAAATATATAAGAATGAACAGGTTTTAAGGATAACAATACATGAGGAACTGAGAAATGACTAAGTATGTTAGGTCTAAAAAGCAAAGAAATCACTCAGTGGACGAATAAAACTAAGATTTCCCAGACGGAGAGAAAAACAGCATGGCAAAAAACGCAAGCGTTTAGGGATTTAATTTCGTATGATCACAGACAAGATAAGAGAAACTGACCGGCGACATCTTCAGTGTTACTAACAGCCCGCACCTCTCATCGATTTGATAAATTCGATATATGGTGAATACGCATTTTCTCATGGTGTTTCACAGGACCATGTATTAAATGTACGTTAGCGTTTCGAATCACACAGGTTAAGTTTTGTACGCATACACCAACAGACAGTTGTTACTGAGAAGTCTGAACAGTGGCGTAGATAAGAATCCCGCAGATCCCGCTTCATCCGGGACCCCCAATTTTTTTTTTTTGGGGGGGGGGCACTTTTTGACTAGATTCCCTTATTGACTCTTTTACGACAAAATTTTTCTTGGATCCCTGTTAGGAAATCTGACGCTAACTTCGCTAATAATTGCTGGGGAGCCCCAGATTTTAGAGTTGTCGCGCGGCGAGGGTGTGGTTTAGGGTAGGCGACAGGTTATCTACGCCACTGCATGTGGTTATCACACTCAGTAAAGTAATACAGACAAACGAATTTTCTCACATTTCACATTAGCTCCGTAGTGTTTCAGAGACAGCAACTCACGTTTTTTTAAAGCCTTCTAAAACACCTGAATTTTTTTCTTTCCTTTCAGAGAGGCATCATCACAGCCCCTAAGAATGAATACTACATCATTAACCCTTTACCTAGTCGGCTTCGACGAAGATCTACCAGAACACCGCACGTGATCGTGAAGTGGGTACCGCCTTATTTGAAAGCAAGGGACGACAAAGCACTAGCGTGTACGTTGCGCCATCGAAATTTCATCAACAAAGAAGTTCGTGATGATAATTCAGACTCGCGTATGTCTGAAATAAACCACATACTTTCAAATAGCCATATTAGTTCCTTCAACAATTCTAGGACATTTAACAGTGGTAAACACGACATTTCAAGAAGTGCTGCTCCAGCCCCTGTACACGATTTAAACAGAAGTGCTGGAGTGAATTTAAAGAAGACTGAAGTGTTAGCAGTAAAACAAGACGTGAATGTGGGATCGGTAAAGAGAGCACTTATGTTCAGTAGTGATTTTCACACAATACATTTATTGCCTGAAGGGGACAGAGTGAAATTTGGTGACAACAGGGACAGTGGAATTCCAGACGTGAGCCACTGTCACGATTGCTTGGAAGGAAAGGATGGTGGCGTGGCCGGAAGAGGTAAAAGATCGGTGATGTTGCTGCCAGGAACGCCCATTCACGTGGAGACAGCCGTGTTTATAGATAAGGACCTGTACCAACATATGGCTCTCAATTTCCCTGCAGATACTGAACGCGAGCTGGTTCGTGTTGTGCTCGCCATGATCAACGCGGTGAGTCTGCAATCTTCACACAGCTGCAGTTATTTCAGTTTTTTTTTTTAAATATCTCTCCTAGGGCAGGCTTACAGGACATTTCTATTCTTTATTTGACAACCATGTCTGAATGAAGGATTTCTGTTCGCCGTAAATGGTTGAGTACTGTAATTTGCAACTCTAAACACATGACTGCCGCTTTCTTGAGGGCACAGAATTTTTTTTATTCTGTAGCGCTTCGACCCGATTCCGGGTCAGGGCCTCTCCTTGCGAGGCTTCACGATCACACTCAGACACACCACAGTGGGCAGGACTCCTCTGGACGCGTGATCATCCCGACGCAGAAGCCTCTAACTGACAATGCACAACAATCACAAGAGACGGATATCCATGCACCCGGCGGGATTCGAACCCGCAATCCAGCAAGCGAGCGGCCACTGGGATCGGCTAGTGCACAGATTCCGTATATGAAATCAAACGAAGACGGTTTTAAATAATGAAGCAGGAAGGGGCTTAATGAAACACATCAATCACTACAACCGGCCCTCAACCCGAAAACCTCCTCACCCAGGACCTTTAGCGTGTCCCAGAGTTTTCGGAGTCCCATTTGCAATTCCACGGAGCCGGAATAAATAATTTCTATACCGACTGAGGTATTGGTTAGACGACCGAGGTATCGGAGGCTGATTCCCGGCAAAGGCACAGTTTTTTCTCGTCTCCAGAGCATACAGCTTGACTCTAGCCTCCAGGCAGCCTTATATCCAATGGAAAAGGTGGCGCTTGCCTCGGGGATAATGCGGCCGGAGCGTGAAAATGACTTTTCTCCTCTCTACTTACTATGCCAGTTGACCTTCCTCTCATCTTATGCACTACTCATCATGGTTACTTTCTGCATAAAACTTTGGCAGTTGTTCTGTTATCCTCCACTTTCATGCGTGTCCTATTGGTACCTGTTCTGTTATCCTTCCCACTTTCATACGTGTGCTGCTGGTACCTGTTCTGTTATCCTCCCACTTTCAAGCGTGTCCTATTGGTACCTGTTCTGTTATCCTCCCACCTTCATGCGTGTGCTACTGGTACCTGTTCTGATTTCGGAGAGTTAACATTTTTATTCACAACTTTTACAGAAAAGCCTAATCCATCGATGTCTGTGGAGCCTTCAGGTTAAAAAAAAAAGTGGGTCGGGATAGCTCAGTCGATAGCGACTGGATACGGGCTGGACGATCCGAGGATCGAATCCCAGTGGGGGGCGATATTATCAGCACCTGTCCAGACCGGCCCTGCGGCCCACCCAGCCTTCTGTACGATGGGTACGGGGTCTCTTTCCGGTAGTAAAGCGGCCATGACGTGGCGTTAACCACCCACCATCATCTATCGCCGAGGTTAAACAAAAAGTATAGCTACACCTCTACCCCTCCCCCCAGCGTTCATGGCCTGTTACAGGTTGAACTTAACCTTTAAGGTTAAAATATATTGTTTTGCTCTAAGACTGCAAGGCTATGTGAAGAAATGAGAGGAAAAATATTTGACTTGGCATTTGGTTCGAAAAGTAATGTCTGTGTGGTAAAGGATGTAACATACATTTGTACCCACAGTTACATACAATGAAGATCTGACTAATTTATTTGCCACAACACTCAGAAAGGAACTACAGAGATGATTTTGTCTTTCATTATTACCAAAGAAGAAGTCTGGCTGTTAACAGGCTTCTCATGGCTTTACAGGTGCAGCTCCTGTACCATGATCCTTCACTAGGGCGCCAGGTGAACTTTGTTCTCAAACGTCTGGAAATTCTTCACGTGGATCCACCATCACTGCAGCGTCCACATGACATTGATCGCTTCCTTAGCAGCTTCTGCACCTGGCAGCGGGATGAGAATCCTCCAGGAGACTCTGACCCTCTGCACTGGGACCATGCCCTCATCCTTACTGGGCTTGATCTCTATGTTGTTAGTAAGAATGGCAAAGTGAGCAGTCAAGTTGTTGGTACGTACAGACACTATGGCAGTTACAAAAAATGTACAATAAATATCAATATTAAACATTTCTTTGTACTGTTACACATGGAATTAAATGTTGAGACTGGCATATTGCATGCTATATGTATCTATATATGGTAGCACACATATTAATTTTATCATTTAACTATTTTTACACATTCTTATGGAGTTAAAAAAGAATGTCTCACATGAAGACCACTTCCATCAATCTGTAATTTAGTATCAGCTACTGAACAGTTTGGCTGATTACCTTGAAATTTGGAAAATAATTTTTTAAAAGAAATTTGTCAAGCAAGCAGAAGTTTTCTTAAAAACAGATTAAGTAAGGGTCAAAATCTCCTTAAGAAAATGAATATATTTATACCTGTACCTTCCACATTTCTTAACCAATTTAGGTAAAATTTGGTTTATAAATTTACACATACATTCGAATATTTGTAAGTTTCATGAAAATTGACTAAATAAGAGTCAAAATCTCCTTAAGGGCATCAATAAATTTAAGTTCACATTTTCCACATTTCTTTAATGGCTTAGGTGAAATTTGGTATATAATATCTATACATATGTCACTGAATATTTGTGAGTTTCATAAAAATCGGTTTGATAAAAGATATGCTTTCCTTAGAGGCATAATTTAAATGTTGCCCTATTTTCTACACTTCTGCCTGACTTATATATAAAATTCGGTAGAGGACATGAGCATTTTTGAGTTTTATGAAAATTGGTGAAGTGAAAGTCATACTTCACTTAAAGCTGTAAATAAATTTGTCCATATTTTCCACATTATTGTTCAGTTGGAATAAAATTCAGTGTAAGATATCAGCATTTATGAGCTTTATGAAAACTGGTGCAGGTTAGGCTGTAATTTCTTACTGGCAACAATGGCATTACACTTAAGTGAATACCATAAAGCTAGGACATTTCGAAGCTAAAGAAAGCTTTGTAAGGTCTGTGTACTATTTGATATTTGATATGTTATTTACATTCCATAAATCCACAATAACAACGAATAGGATATAGAACATATCAAGAGCAATACATTATGTAAAAATATAATTGTATAAATGTTTGGAATCAAACAAACTGATTCCAAGTCAAGTACATGAATGATGTTTAATACAGACAGGACAAAAACCACTGTGTAATGACAAAAGCATAGAAAGATATGGCTATAGTTAACAAACAGAGAAACAAGCCAAGTACAGACAACAAGCAATTGTAGCAAATGAATACAGAGAGCAAATTTATGTATATGAATAACATTAACATAACAATGTTAATTTTTTTTTGAGACTTAGTAACAAAACATAGATTATTAGGACTATATATTAAGTATATTCATCTATGTCATGGAGTGCACCATTTACAATATTCATATAGCTGTTCCACATGACAATGGAGATTGCAGTTGTGCAGCAGATTGTTGTGATGAAGTACCTGCTTACTCAAGAAATACATATTTTTAACATCCACAGACTTGTCTAAAATGACCAAGGAGAATACTTTTGTCACAACTCACAGTACACTTTACACTACTTGAATTTTTTATATCATAATAGGAATGCTAGAAATCTGACCTTCATGATGCTTCTAAGAATTGATTTATGCTTTATACTGCTGCCACTGACGCAAACACATGAAGATCTGTATCATGTCTAACAACTCATTCTTCAAGAAATCCCTCGGTAGTATTTCAACAAACTCTTTGAAGTCCAGTTTTTGCTCCCAGCTGTTCTCATCTCTTTTAACCACTGCATGAGTTGATGGGACGTCAGAAATTTGAATGCAATGAGTGAGTTTGGCAGCATGTCTTTAATTTTCAGCAGAAGCTTCAGAAGACTTCTATGCAACACACCGCATCAAGATCATACAGGAGTAAAATATATTATGATACAATGGAGGATAATTGTATACACATAATCTCCACATGTTTGTGACACTATTTATTTGAGATAAAAATCTGTTTTTGACAAATTTAATTGGTATTATTGGTATTAAAATTAAATATATATTTTTAAGGCAAAACAAAATTATTTCTTATAAAGTTGCTGTATATTCCTCACATCAGAAGGAGCATACATCAGTTATAAAACGTTGTTTGAATAGTAGGGTTCTGAAAAGTAGACAACTGAAGATGACAAAACATCAGCCACTATAACATTCAGCGTGACCACTTAAACAATCCATGTCTTGCAGTTTACATAGAGACCTTTCAATAGGCACTATGTTCCGCTTTACACTTCACTCAGAATTATTTGCACCCATCTGAAATGGACAGTAAATTAATTATGTACCACATTAACTCACCATCCTCCATCACTTCCACGACTGTAGGTCTTCTGCTTCCTTTTTATTTCTGTCATTTATTGCATCTTCTTATGTGTATCTTTCATCACTTGGCCTCTCCATTTGTTCTTGGTCTACCACATTGTCATTGTTTGACACCTGTAAGAGGATTCAGTTTCTGTGAGACACAGATGGAAGAAAAGTTCTGCAGAGCACTCAATATACTAACCAACTGTCCAACTTAGATTGCAGCATCACTTGTTAGTAAACTGACCGCCCATCCAGTAGAGGCCCACCCAATCCAGTTAGTAAACTAACTGCCAATCCTTAAAGGGTTAATTTCTGAGAGAGTATTCCCATTGCCATTTTTGTACATCCCATTTAGATATTAATAAAATATAATAAACATGCAGTACTGGGTCATAAATTTTTCACTTTAGTTCATGCTGAGAAGTTTTTGTAACAAAGTTACAAACACCTCACAATTGTACTTTCAGGTCTCGCTCCAGTAGCTGGTATGTGTACTGCAACCAGCAGTTGCACTGTTAATGAGGGTCGACACTTCGAGAGTGTTTACGTAGTGGCACATGAAATAGGACACAAGTAAGCTTTCTGAATACTTACATTAGCTTTCTGTTAAGAATTAATGGTAAATCTGATGCATTTACCACAGCAAATACCAGTATTAAACATGTCACACACTGAAAAAATTAATTCTCTATGTGCAAGGGTATATGGCTATATACTGTAGGAAATGCTGCACCCTTTGTCCTATCATACACTGAAGTATATAACTTTTTTAAGATAATGACTTTTTTTTTTATTAAATTTTCAATGTGTTCTGTTTCATATTCTAAGCCTTGGCATGCGCCATGATGGACCTTCAGCAGAAAATGAGTGCGATCCTGCAAGTTACATCATGTCACCAACCTTGGGAAGTGGAAAGATCACATGGTCTTCCTGCAGTCGACGGTACCTGCAAATGTTCCTGGAGTAATTATGACTTTCTTTCTTAATATGCCTCTTGAAGTAATAAAATGAGCAGTTTGATTTCTAAGGCTTTACATGTAGCAAAAAGTTGACTGCAACAATATGGTCGAAACATGCTGCAAGAAAAGATAAAACAAATTAATATTAACATTGATAAAGTTGAGCTGATCTTGAGAAATACCAATTATCATCACAATTTGCAAAACAGTATGCCTACAGTCAAAATATAACAAAAAGTTGTAAAAACTCAAAAGCCAGGTTTCTTACTGCATAGATTTCTGGTTTGGCATGTTTATTAGTACAGGTAATGTCATCGTTTTGTTTAACTTTTGCACAGCTGCTATCCCGTTAATTTAGAATACATAAAAGTATTAAAGTGCAGTTTTTTTTTGTGCGTGCTTCATTTAACACTACACCATGAAGACTTATGGGAAAATTCCAAAGTATGTGTGGTCACTTGGCTGCTTGACCCCTGGTACCCACTGGATAGGATGGGTGGGCTTCAAACCTGGTCTGGACACTATGGAAAGGATAAAATTCACTTGCCTCTGCCAGGAATCGAGCCCTGTTCCCCAACAAGTATCCTGCCTGAATGAAGCCTGCATATATCAGGAGGGTCTCTCACTGTATGCCATTGTGAGATCAAGAATTAAGTAGCACTAGTATAGCTCCCACCTCACAATTTGCGCATTCACCATGTTACAATGAAGTCTAGGAAATTAGGACACAGGACTTCTAGGTGTCTTCCTAACAAAAAAAGGTTGTACCAAATTTTATGAAATTTGATGAATGATTAAAAAATTGAAATGGAAGGATAGATAGACATAATGGTGATCTCAAAAGCCCCTTTATATTTCTCCAAAAATGGAAGTGTATCTAATGCCTGTTTCACAAGTTGTGACTACATAAAGACATTATCATAATCAGTGAAGAGTGTGAGAGATAAAAGATACAGACAGATAAGCAAACATGACCTTTGCATTATAAGTTCACTACATGTGCTTTGCACGCAAAATGAATCAAAATGACGAACAGAAATAAAACAGTGTTACTTTTACTTTTGTAATCAGAACACCTCAGTCACAGTGTCTGCTGGACCACAGCAGTTCTGGTGGACAGCTGGACCACAGTGCTGAAGGTGCATTACCAGGAGAGAGGTTCAATGCAGACCAGCAATGTGAGTAGCATTTTATTAACGGACAACTGACAACCATGTATCTTGCTTGTGTAAGTCAACATTGTTTAACAAGACGTTCTACATATAATAAGAAGTTAAGATGTTCTTTCCTCCTAATGCTTAACCATCTGTCATGAGGCTAGCAGAAACTATAAATCAGTTATTTAACAAAGAATGATCCATTCATGTGCATGAATATTCAGATATAACTTCAGTTTCACACAGGCACACATATGTTTTAACACAAATTCATAATCTGACTTTGTACAAAATTTCAAATGTGTAATTCCGTAACCACCAGAAGAAAGCACAAGTAAAGATTTAACATGTTCGTCACATGGTAATTAAAAAAAAAAGTTTTACTAAAAGCTGGACATTTTGTAAAGATATATTCCAACAATTCACAGTGTGAGGATTGATAATAGTACTTTCTAGAGGGTGGAAGGGTTTAAATATTTGGGAACAACTTTAACAAATCAAAATTCTATTCCAGAAGAAATTAAGAGCAGATTGAGGTCAGGAAATGCTTGCTATCATTCAGTGCAGAACCTTTTGTCTTCCAGGTTGCTATCCAAAAATTTAAAGATCAAGATATATAGAACTATAATTTTGC
>Ga0123354_10019244_pt1 | contig 10720 bp, 4 predicted proteins | sample TergutLab28metaG_2_FD_97872 | JGI IMG/M metagenome (GOLD analysis project Ga0123354, IMG submission 97872) | Labiotermes labralis P4 segment gut microbial communities from Petit-Saut dam, French Guiana - Lab288 P4 | ecosystem: Host-associated > Arthropoda: Insects > Digestive system > Gut ...
ATAGAGTGACTTTGCGAAAAGTAGGTTTCGACGGCAAATGCGCGCTGCTCGTTGGACCACACCATCTTTACGACTGCGGAGTATTGTAACGGGAACTTCCCAACTACCTGCACATTTCGAGCCCAACCCCACCCTTCTACGGCCTCCCCTCCTTTCACAATGCCCTACTGAAAGTACGGAGGGTATTTTGCCCCAACCTGTATAACTTTATACCTTCTTATTCCATCAACTTCTAACGTTTGCTGTTTTCCTTCAGCCTCACTGTAACACGTATGGATCTTTTATGCTAACAAGAATCTTCAGTACATCTATACTTCCAAAAATATTTAACCTTTACCCTGCTAACGTGGAGAATATGGTGAGCTCCTAATAATGCCAACAGATGGCAGATGGGATTTAACTCGGAGTTTAAAGGGGTTAATTATTTTATTTACTTTTGAAATTACTCTGAAGCAGTTTCTCTATATCTGTTTCAATTTAATTTTACCGTATCGGATCATCATTATGTACTTTTTATTGAGCAGGCCAGGGCCTCCTCCACGATCATACTCAGACACACCACAGCGGTAGGACTCCTCTAGACGAGTGACCAGCCGGATGCGTAGACCTCTGCCTGATAACACGCAGAAGGTACAGAAATCCATACCCCGGTGGAATCGAACCCGCAATCCCAGCAGGCTAAAGGCCGAAGAACCACGTATTTAGACGGCGCGGCCACCGGGATCGTCCTGTCATAATGTATGCGGGGCTATATCAGCTTCCTAGAGCTTAGTGGTAGTTATATATACCATCAAGTGCAGGACTACAAATTCATTTTTTTTTTCTGCCGCGATTCGATCCCCGTAGCAAGTCTCTATTCCGACCACGCCATCACGATACGCACATAAACGTAGTTGTATTTACGAAAGAAAGAGAAGTATGAGCTTCCACACGTCCATTTTCACGAATCTTCAAATTAATGAGTAAATTTTGGGGAAAGATCCCTTTTACTCGGTTTTTATTCAAATAAAACTAAAAATGTACAAGATAGGATAAACATTTATGTACACTTTTGAGCAAAATACAACTTTCACTGCACCCCCTTTCACAAAACTGATAACTGAAGATCATAAATAAAGTGGACATCTACACGAAATTTCACCGAAATCGGTCGAGAAAAAGTGTAAGTTACGGACAGAAAATAATTTATGTCCTTAAATAAAGAATTTCCGTTTCAACGACGATTTTCACGAAAAAAAAAAGACTAGCTTGACAACCCTGAAGAAGCTAAACAGTCTAAAGTCGGAGTGTTCGAAGCAACTCGGTTTTGTTACTATTTTTCTTCTCTTACGCTCGTAAAACACGCGTTTCATAATACAACAAATAAAATTTTACCTCTCATAATTTATGGGTCACGTTAAGACAGGGATGTCCAAACACTTGTCAGACGGCCACAACGGTGTACGTGCATAATTTACAAAAAGTGTCAATCGGCCTGCATAACAATAACTGACGGGCCGCGTGTTGGACACCCCTGTATTAAGCGAAGAATTCAGGCTGTCTGTGATATCTGATGTTCAGTGCTTTCGACGGTGACATCGTAAGGAATGGGATGCCCGTATAGACTGGTATACATAAGTCTGCTTCCTGAAAGAAGCACACAACGCCAAAACACTGGACTCTACTACAGTGCAGCAATAGCAAACCGAACACTGCAGAATTCCCGTCACTACCGCTGCCTCGAAACGAAACGTGCAATTTAATGCTCTCTGTACAATCAATAAACTCCGCACACAACACGCTCTCTCGATGAATTATAGCTCATTTAGGGTCTAAAATCTCTTGAAAAATCTGTACATTTGTACACGCCCGAATCCCTTCCTGCTCTGTATTAACCCCCTGCTGCCGGCTGCACGATTTTAACAACTCTCTTCGCCCCGACATTAAAACAAATTTTGACGTGTAGGTTATTCTAGAATTATTAACGTCTTTACCGTTCCGGAACAGATGGAACAGATTCTGAATATGAAATACGAATATACCTCGGTGCATAAAGCTTGTGTTCGTACAGCGAATGTCGTCTGCAAGGAATGTTAACCAAGCAGTCTGTAGCAACTTCAACGTAGAATCTGGTCAAACTGAAACAATATATTTCATCTTCAGTAATTTAATTACGTTGAATGAATTTAAAACTTTTAAACTGACGGTTGGCAGTCGTCGGATAAACGGCGTGCAACGAAGCAGAAGGACATTTTGAAGTGTGAAGTACAGATAAATACAGAAGGGATATTGAAAAGTACTTCAACTTGTAAAACTGACCAAATTTTAAGTACCCAAAATGGAATTAATATTTCAAATCTATCCATAAAATATGACACCAATTCGTGTGGATATATATATTAATTACTTCTAATAATAAAACCAAATAGATGCTCGAATTTCTCAAATTTATTTTTGGAATAAAATTCTACATGTTTCGGACAGTTCCTCTGTCCATCATCAGGAATTTTTCGCTCTACACACGGCAATGGTATATTTGCTGACATATACCATTGCTGTGTGCACAATGAAAAACTCCTGGTGATGGACTGATGAACTGTCCGAAACATGTTGAGTTTTATTCCAGAAATAGATTTGAGAAATAAGTGTATCTAGTTGGTTTTATTAACCCTTTAAACGCCGGGTTAAATCCCATCTGCCATCTGCTGGCATTATTAGGAGCTCAGTATATTTTTCATGCTAGCGTGTTAAGGGTTAATACAAGAATTTATCACGATGCACGGTCAAATGAACGTCAAATAAATTAATTTAAAAACACGCGAAATGCAAGAGATATTTTACATTTCGAAGGACAGAGTGTTGTTTCAAAATTATTACATAATAATAATAATGGCAGTAATATAATGGAAGAAATGAATTCGAAAATTTTATAAAAATTCATTATGGAAAAAATATGATCACTTTTATTTAGAAGTACTGCCCGTACCGCGCAGTAAACACACTCCGTCTAAGTTATAAAAAAACCAATCAGTTAATGTTGTACAGAGAAATAATGGCTGTTTGTTCTCAGATCAACACAGAACACATAAATGCACTGTGTGGGCAGAACATACAATCTTTTAATACTGAGCATGGATCTGCAAAAAGTACAGCCTAGGATTTAGAGACTTTTCAATCAATGGATTTAATGTGTGGTTATACAGGGCGTTTCATAATGTTCTTTGTGATTACAAACATTCATAACAAGAAAACCAAAGGACCTACCTTAATGGAATTGTTCACAGCCACAGGAAAACTGAAAAAGTTATTTTTGACAACTAGAGATATTCGATGTGTGCACCACGGGTGACACGGCACACATCGATACGATATTCAACGTCATCTTCGGCGGTCAATGGGCGACCACTTGATTTCTGCTTGCACAGACACCCAGTTTCAGTAAACTGTTTATACCACGCACAAACGGGTCCTTTGCGTACTTTACACGAAATGCACTTTGCACAGTAACCACAAACTTATTCGTGTGATATTCCAACACACACAACGACTTCTCCTGCGGAGCGGCCATTTTCTCACTACATACACTCGCATCGCCTAGCGGCAGAAATGTGAACTACGATGAAAAACAACTTACTTGGGGAAAAAAAATTTGAATTGTTCCCTCTATCTGTACAGGTTTCGTAAATACGTGTCCTACGGTTTTCCTATAATAAATTTTTGTAATCCCGGAGTACGTTATGAAACGCCCTGTATAATGAGACATTAGTTTTAAAATATAAAGGGCTATTACTGGAGTTTTTAAAACCAAGGAATTATACTTACCAAATATGGCTACGTTCAACACAATTAAATGATTAATAAACAAGCTAGTGAGTTCAATGGACTGTGTGATCGCTAATGAGAAATTTCTGTGCAGATTAATGGGGCTTAATCAATGTTCTAGCAGCGAATGTTGTGGTCACTTACAATTCATTGAAAATAAATCTGTATAAAGCAAATTTTTACCTACCAAGCAACAGTAGCGTAACGTGAAAATCTTTATCCTAGGCATTGTTAGAAAGGATGAAACTCTGCAATAGAATAAAATATTAGGAATCTGTTTTGATTTAACATGTATCAGAATGGGCCCCAAATTAAATTTAAACATTAAAAACGAAAGAGAATTTAACATTTTTTTTACATTAATTCAAGCGGGAATTTTCATGAAAAGCTTCAAATAAACTGATGAGAATTTTAGAAAATTTGACAATTTATTTTTGTAATGAGATTATAAGTTCTGCTATAATTTAGTGTTCAAACAAGTTAGGATATATATGCATAACTTAACAATTCCGTACCTTTCGCTATTTTTTATTAAATTACATCACAGCCCGTAACAATACGTATTGGAACACGTGGTAACAGTAACACGTGGTAGCAGTAACACGTGGTAACAGTAACACGTGTAACTTTCTGTCATGTATATCTTTGGTCGAATTATCTTTCCCTCCTACAAATTCTGGCGGTTTTGTAGTGCAAAATCCACAGTGCCGCGTGTGGATGCGAAAGTAAATGGCCGATTATTGTCACACGATACTAACCACATCTATAATGTGCAATAAATTTGAACAAACGTCTCCAGTATCAATTTTCGTGAAAATTATTTCCGTGGTTTTTGAATTGTTACGTACGGGTGAAACGTGTTGTAACAGACATTGAAAGACACGAATAAGCTAACAGGCTTATTAGTTAACGGTGCTTACACAGAACATTTTAGTAACTATAATACCATAATACGATGTGTAGATAGGATTTATTACTATAAATAGCACAAATGGATATCAAACATAAAAGCAATAGGCTAATATTTATCAATTTATATTTAAGCTCTCCAAATCATTAAACATAAAATTCTACGTTAACCTTTCAAGTTCGGCCTTTGTGCATCAGACAGACTTTTTAATTCTTCATGCGACGCCCGCCGCGACGCATGAAGAATTAGTACAGTGTGTCGCCTGCCGCGACGCACTGTATGAATAAGGATTCATTTAGGGTAATTAAAAATTAAGAAACCTTTCCACCATTTTTTTATTTCCATTGTTACACCGTTCATGTTGTCGAGTTACTCAATTATTATACCAATTACTGCACATGTACAAGATTTATAAAATTTATACATTAAAGCATTAACCTTTTGGCGCCGGAATTATTTTTTTTTAATTTTAGCACACCCTGTATATAAAATGTGAATAATACATGAACCAAATACGTCATAATTATAAAACAAACTGCATTTTGAAGAGAAAAAACGGAGAGTATACACCATTTTTAAAATATTCAGTACATATATTTGTTAAATAAATATATAAAATGCAACTTTGGAGGTTAGCGGTGCGGTAGGTCAACTATAGTTGACGTTACGGATCTAAAGGTTAAAACATTAACAACGCTCCGACATGTTTCGGTCCTAGGACCATCATCTGTGCTTCGTTGCGAGATACTCACGTAACGAAGTACAGACTGCACATCCGTAGCTGGGCACTCTTCGCAACATAACATTACACAACACGGCATGTTGCCACAATACCCAACTAGTACAGCAAAATTAATGTGACATTTTTTAGTGTAACTTTAGCAAGGACGATATGGCTCCCTGATGATGGTCCTAGGACCGAAACATGTGGGAGCGTTTTTAACCTTTTGGCACCGGAATTATTTTTTTTAAATTTTAGCACACCCTGTATATAAAATGTGAATAATACAGGAACCAAATACGTTAGAATTATGAAACAAACTGCATTTTGAAGAGAAAAAAGGAGAGTGTATACCATGTTTAAAATATTCGGTACGTATATTTGTTGAATAAATATATAAAATGCAACTTTAGAGGTCAGCGGTGAGGTACGACCACTATAGTTGACATTAGGGGTCAAAGGGTTAATGTTTTAATGTATAAATTTTATGAATTTTATATATGTGCAGTAGTTGGTATAATAATTGAGTAACCCTTCCACCAATATTCAGGATTTGGTATTTAAACGTCGGCGCTGTCGAAGTGTTAAAGCAAACACAAAGCGGAAGCAATTAAATACGATTGTCACAAATTTGAACATTCATTGAAACTTCGGGTTCATCGTAATAGGCGTGAGGCGGTCAGTGCGGCGGGAGAGAGGGACTCAGTCCCATTGACACTGAAGTTCAAACTCAAGGCTCTGTCTCCTGTATCCTACACTTGGTGGCAGAAACTCATGCCGGCCCATGTCAAATTGATTTACACAGAGAGTTTGCAACTCTGCTGTCTGTATCCCTTTACTGTAATCAGTGGCACCAACACAAGCGCAATATGACAAAGAATATCCCCTACAAACACAAACCTCCATACGCATGCTTGCAGGTTCGTTACTGTACAGTCCGCATTGAAGTGGGAAATATATTGTAAGTACAGATTAGTGTAGGGTACTAACAGTGACAGAATATCAAGATATGCCCCGAACTGTCAGGGCGAGCGTACCGATTTCCGTACGAAAAAAATATTATTATTGGAGGTTAAGATTCTTTGGGTATATCACAAAACCAAAATGTTGAAATAATTCTCGGAGTACAAACCAACAAGATGCGACGTTTCTCGATTTATTTATTTCTGTAAGACCCTTTACATGTTTCAGACGGGTTTTCCGTCCATCATCAGGAGCTCAAAAACTGCACATACAGCTTCAGTTGTTTGTCAGAACGTTAGTGCTACCTGCTGCTAGCCGTCCAGGCTAGCAGCTCTGACAAATGCCTGACGCTATATGTGCAGTTCTAAGCTCCTGATGATGGACGGAAAAACCGTCTGAAACATGTAGAGCGTCTTATAGAAATAAATAAATTGAAAAACGTCGCATCTTCTTGGTTGTACTCTGAGAATATATTGGTAATGCACGGACCTATGAATGTTAAAGTTGGAATAATTGTAGATAATACAGGATAATAAGGATAAGCCACAGAATACAGAACACGACAAAGAGACTGTAAGTGACGTACTGTGTGACGTAACACACAGATTTTGCCAAGATCGTGCGGTACCAGCCCAAAGTAATTGCAATCATGCGCATAGCAAAGATATGGCTTCCCTTAAGTCACTGTGAACAGAACCCTTAAATGACCGACAGCACTGAACTTGGAGTTCTTCTACACAATATTAGACATATTAGATCATAAATGTGCAAGTTACGGGTAGATAAATCCTACACGTTCATAATTATAATTTGGCTTTTATTGCAGTGACTTGCTTTTGGGGCACACACTTATTAAACGGCGTTTCGCGCCGAATTTTTTGTCTAATTTTAGGTAAATCGGAAATTTCGGGACAGGAAAGTGCATTAGGCCCCAAACGCCTTCTTTAAAATACTTTCTAATGTACTATTCTCTACTGCAAAGTCATTCGGTGTTACATTTTCGTAGCTGCTAACAGCGTCGTTTAATTACAAATAAGTAAAGAAATAAACACACAGGGTCACAGCCCATAGAAAGTTAACCTCAAAACATAATGACGAATGTTAATATTAGATATTGTTAACGGTCTGCAGTACAGTGGATAAAATATACATGACGTTTCGGGAGTTGAACCTAACTCTCTTGAATGCCCCTAAACTGGAAGTTTTGTTTCTCCTATCCAAAGCTTTTTTTTCTACCCCCCCCCCCTTTTTTAAGCACATGGTTCCGTGCATCGTAATTCAATGTTAACCTTTTGACGCCGGAATTATATTTTTAATTTTAGCACACCCTGTATATAAAATGTGAATAATACAGGAACCAAACACGTTAGAATTATGAAACAAACCGCATTTTGAAGAAACAAAATCGGAGAGTATATACCATGTTTAAAATATTCAGTACCTATATTTGTTGAATAAATATATAAAATGCAAATTTAGAGGTTAGCGGTGCGGTACGGCCACTATAGTTGACGTTAGGCGTCAAAAGGTTAATAAAAATCCAACCAGATGCAACAGCCTGATCAGGCCACGTTGGAGGGAGGTAGCTGTACCGATATTATGACCTGTACCGGAGGCTTCGGTTACAGTTTTTAGTACTCCTGATGATGGGTTCTGTGACACCCGAAACATTTAGAGTTACTTTGTAATAAATAAATATATGCATACTGTTGCATCTGGTTGGATTTTGATTAACATTTCTACCGCCTGTCTTGGGGTAATATTTTGGACTACAAATTTTGTCCACAATATTAAAGTTTAAAATATAATAAAATATTGTCTTACGAAACGTCGACAAGGGTAGCGTAGTTCTAGTTTAATGACACCGGGAAGCTTTTAAGATTCACTGCATAAAAATCAAACATGTTCTGAAAGTGAAATATGTCCCGGTATACGAGAGGTTTCCAGAAATAACTTAAGAATTCGAATATCCCAGTAAACTGGTCCATAAGCCCTAATGGCTTATCAAATATTACATGACAAGCAGAATTTAAGACTATGACAAGTCTTAAAATTAATTTTTAGATTAGGTATCATATCTGTGTCCTACCGAACTGAGATTCTCAGAGCACTTTAGATACGATACATATTTCTCCAAATGTCAGTCGCTGAAATAAAGATATCTTTGTCGTGAATAACAAAGGGCAATTGTTTCTTGAAGCCAGACATCTAATTGTTCCCAAAAGTGGTTTTTTACACATTTCATAACTTATCTGTATCTAGATTTTGTATGGAACTCCCGTTGCTATTACTCACAAGACACAGTGCATCTCCACTGCGTAGGCTGACATATTAACCTTTAGACGCCTAATGTCAATTATAGTGGCCGTACCGCACCGCTAACCTCTAAAGTTGCACTTTATATATTTATTCAACAAATATAGGTACCGAATATTTTAAACATGGTATATACTGTCCTTTTTTCTCTTCAAAATGCAGTTTGTTTCATAATTCTAACGTATTTGGTTCCTGCATTATTCACATTTTATATACAGAATGTGCTAAAATTAAAAAAAAATAATTCCGGCGCCAAAAGTTTAACTCCAAGTTATGGAATAATTTCTATTTATTTTAAGAACCACACGAAATACATAAAAACACTCTGTTGGCAGAATGTAGACATTCGTAAAGACAAGACAGACATATGCTGTGTTTTGAAGGGTGAAAGACACAAAATGGAGTCTGCGTGTCCGAGCAAGTTGAAGTTTCAAAAGACCGATGACAGATTTAATAACTGTCCAACAAGATGGCGATTTATTCAGTTTGTTACATTTATGTAGACAGCTCTACATGTTTCAGGTGTTTACACCCATCATCAGGAGCTTGTACAGCTGTAATTACAGCTACTGGCACTGGTCAACCGGTTCTACTACCATCCGCTCTCGTTGTTGAGTTGGAACTCAACAACGAGAGAGGATGGTAGTAGACCCGGTTATAAAATACAACAATCAATACTAATGTATAATTTAAAATGCTAGATTGGTTATATTGAATGTTACTAGCCTTGACGAATGTGATATATAAAATAATGGTGGATTGTTAAAAGCAGGGTTTTTAAATTATGTACAGCGAAATACATAAAGTATATATATATATATAATTTGGGTTACGTTGAAGTTTTATCGGAAAATACAATAAACCAAGTCATTTAATACTATTGTGTGTATACCTGATTTAGTTATTATAAAATTCTTCGGAAATAACACCATTGAGATAAAAAGAATAGTCTTTACATACTCGGATATACTACCATCCGGGTCTTACGTCAGAAATCTTCCATAACAAATGAATACCTACCGTACGATATGCATGAATCAGTTCCAAATCAACAACGAGAGCGGATGGTAGTAGAACTGGTTGACCAGTGACAGTAGCTGTAATTACAGCTGTACAAGCTCCTGATGATGGGTGTCAACACCCGAAACATGTAGAGCTGCCTACAGAAATGTAATGAACTGAAAAAGTCGCATCTTGTTGGACATTTATTACATTGGATTCACGATGCACGGACCCATTGATATAAAATTTACACATGACAGAATCGTGGCCTGTTTTATGGAAATAACCTGGTGGTTACTTAGAGTAAAGAAACTGCTTCGTCATTTCAGCTAGTTACCTTTCTGAGATTCCAGCTGAAGATCTTATGCACATAAACCCTCTACAGTCCAGTGGTTACTATACGTACCACCAGCTCTAACATACAACAGTTCTACGTTCTAACTACACGGTGTATTTATGTGTTTTATATGAATCTCAGAACAAACAGCGATTATTTCCCTATGCAGCATAAACTGACTGGTTCTTATAACTGAGACGGAGTGTGTTTACTGCGCGGTACGGACTGAATTATTAAATACAATTCATTGGCGTGTTAAGGAGTAGAGTTCGAGTGATTAGCGTTGTTCTTAGATTAATGAAAACCAGCGCAATAATAACCGGTAACAAACCACGTCATGTGCATTTATGCATTACATTAGCGTATGAAGAACGTTTACCTACGCCGCTGTATTCCTGCCCTACGGGGTCAAGTATTTTAAAATTTGCCTCAAAGAAACGGATTCGGTCCCAGGGCGATCCGTGTGGAATTTGAGACAAGAGTTTTTTTCCCTGTACTTCAGATTCCCAAGCTCAGGTCTTCGTTCTTCTTCTGGAATGTTACGCATAGTTGATTGGTAGCTAGTTACCGATGCTTCAGGACAGGCTGTAGGTCCCGAAACGTCGCTAAATATCAATCAACCCTGCGTAACATCCCAGAAGAAGAACGAAGACCTCGTTTACTTTGCGGC
>Ga0123354_10019246_pt1 | contig 10720 bp, 4 predicted proteins | sample TergutLab28metaG_2_FD_97872 | JGI IMG/M metagenome (GOLD analysis project Ga0123354, IMG submission 97872) | Labiotermes labralis P4 segment gut microbial communities from Petit-Saut dam, French Guiana - Lab288 P4 | ecosystem: Host-associated > Arthropoda: Insects > Digestive system > Gut ...
AGTTCCATAGACAACCTGATGATGGCCAACACAGGCCGAAACATGTAGTTGTTTTCCATCACATTCATTAAATACACCTCAGTGATTAAGTTGTGTTTGACTACATACCTTCTCCTAGTATCATGTTGGTTAATTACTGAGATACAGGTCAGCAAAACATCAAAAAATATTAAATGTTTGTTTAGACTGGTTAGTAGTGGGTAGCTGAAGTGGTTTCATTAATTTCCTCCCTACTTCAACTACAGAACTGCTACTACAATCTGTTGACATCACAGCAAATGTGCTGACAAACCACCTACACACACCAACTACTTTGTCTACTTCCAATGCATATTTCAACCAAAAATAATAAATAAACCTGCATATAAACATTTGTTCTGACACTAGTCATTACAGACTTTCATGATCACCTTACCACATGTCATTTCATTAACACCTCACACAGCATAGTCACTAAATGAAACAAATGAAACACAGCTGCAAACCTGGTATGCATTAAATGTGACAAGAGTGATGAAAAGGGGGGGGGGCATCACAGACTAACAGCCTTACACACCATATTCCCTGACCGGCCAAACCTGGGTAGTTCCAACATATTCCACATTACAGAACACACACATCTGTACCTGTCAGCTGCAAGAGGTAGACAAATACATGGCAAAATAGACTCACTTCCAATACAGACAGCAAAGCAACTGGTGTCAACCAGTTCAATAACATTATAAGCACACCTTTCGTCTCACATTAGTACAACCTTCAAGTTCTCAACTACACAAGTAACTTCTAGGGCTGTTTTCCTGTGTATTCACATGTCGCTCATGAAACGGCAGTCTGTCATAACCCACCATTACACAATTTTGCAGGAGACAGAAAAAACTTGACCAATCCTCAACACTTCAGCACATCACTTTTGTACAAAAACATACGGACATGCAATGATTTTATGGGCACATTTTGACAGGTGTGTTTGGAAGCCATGTCTAGCAATGCAATTTGACATTTTGACAAATTGTGCAGGTTACAACAAACTGCCGTTTGTGAGCAATATGCCAACGCAGTCTTTAAAAGGTTAAACTCATTCAAAAATTTGCAACTGAGTTTCCATCCATATAACCACACCAATTACAAAAAATCTAATCAACCACACATACTTTCAGTTGAAACTGACAATGGTAAGATCATGTGCCCAGTTCAACAAGTCTTCTCAGGAAGTGGTTAAACACAATCTGATATATAAAATATAAATGTTTCACAGGTAACACAGTTTAAAACTGGAAACATACTCATTCACATGAAAGTCAATAACTACAGTGCACAATGCTTCTGTCCACTCACATCATCCAAATTTCAAGTTTTATGGGGTTCAATTTGTTCACAATGGCACTTAGTTCATCATAAATGCCATAATTCCTCCACAAAACACATTCTTCTCTGCTTCATTTTTACTACTCTTCCCAGATGCAGCAAAGAAAATCACTCACCATGCTCGGATCCAGTAAAACCAACCAGAATACAACACTGTTTGTTTTAAGACCAATTCCAAACAATCCACAATACTTGTCTATACTTTCAAGAACACCATATGACAGACAAAACAAGGGGTGTTGCATCATAGTGTCATGGCTACCTTTTGCTCCCTATAACTACTATTCCCTCAAGTGCTTTTCCCTAACCACCATACAATTTTGCATTCCCACACACATAAAAATAACATTCAAGCAACTATTTATGAGATCTGCCCACCTTTTGGCTGCAGGACATAACGTAACAACTATATGATGGTAATCTTACAACACTTGAGCAACATCCAAGCACAGCGTACTAACTTCTTCTCATATACCTCAGCAATATTCCTCTAACTGAAATGGCACACTGGAATAGTGGTTCCTCAGTCAGATTTATGTTTTCAGTTTTTCCTGGTGCCAGCAGGTATATGTTGGAGAATATGCCTAACTGTAAGCTGCGATTGCTCCATCTCACATTTTTCTTCACCCATCAACAAAAACGCAGATTTTTTTCATGAACACATGCACTCAGCAGTCACATCACTGAAGAGTGCACACCAGAGATGCACAAATTCTGCACGCCTATGCACCACGGCAACTGAGTTTTGTACAGTGGAACTTAATACTCTCAGCACAATTACTACAGTTTTTTCCTCTTACACACAAATTGAGTACCATGACACATGAACCCAGCATTAAGGCACCATGTCGCAGAAAGGTTCAAAATTCACTCCACAAATGTGGCCCTCGGTATGGAACCTGCTTTATGTCACCATTCTGACACCTAGAAGTTGGAGGTGGTTCCTAGAAATTTTTTTTAAAATTTGTGGATCCCTGGCACACAATGTCCATAAACAGACACATCACTTGCTCACTGCTCATCTTTTTCACATGTAAAATCAATACAAAATCCTAAGATTTTGCCTTGTTGAGAGCAACAGAATGTGAAATATGTGGGATTAAAGATATACTGAAATTCCATTTATGATGGTGGTTACATCATGGGTCAAAAGATATTTATCTACTATTCCTCAGGTGTCTCGCTGTTTCTGTTTCCATAATGACTGGTTTCAGTATTGAAAAATGTATCTTGGCTTCATGGGATACCTGCCTTATGAAGCTTGCCTCATTATTCCACTACAAACACTACTAATGGACTGTAAATGTCTCCTCACAATACAAACACAAGTGCTCCAATGATGAAACAAGAATCTGCATATTAAGTGTTCAGAACACCAGTTATGGCTGTTAAAATACACAATCTCTGAGATGTACAAATAATACCACCATTCTGAAACAATCACTCATGACATTACCTTAAAAACAAATACATACATGTACTGGACAAAAAAAAAAAGTCTTGATATTTCTCTACAACTTTAGCCCACAAAAATGAACATAAATCTCGATCTAAAGCGATAATTACAGCTGCACACCTAAATTAAAATTGAAGGGTTCACAAATTTTCATAAAATTCTACCATGAAAACTGAATCAAAATGATTTCATCCATTTTCAAGACATTTCATGCATAAACACGGCAAGCAGACAGATGAAGCAATCTCCATCGGCACCACAGGACTGCATACATGCCTAACACTACCAATTACCATTTCTCTACCTCTCCCCAAACCGTCTACATTAACCCTTTGATGCCAGAATTCACTGCATGGTCTATTCTGAAAAAGCTAAGAATTTAAATGCTCTTGGCAAAATATATATAGTGTACTCTCAATATCTACGGTAATGGTGGGGGGAGGGGGGGTGCACAGATAATTTAGATGCATGGATAGTCCAAAAAAAATATGCTTTATTGAGCCACAAACAAAAAATAAAACTGTATTTTATTCATAATACACATACTTCAAACATAGTTCATACTGCTAAAAAGTCTGTGATTTTTGCTTGCCTTTGGGGACTTCCTAATAAAAATAAAAAGTAGTTTATTTATTAAATACATAATGCATTCACAGCTAACTCCTGGAAGATCCTGATTCCTGCATTCAGAATTCTGTTTCAGCACTCAGCACTAAATAATGTTATTTCCCACCTCCGTTATTAGCCATTAGTAACTTATCATCATGCATGGGTAATCCACAAACCAGATAATCTGCACACGGATAACCGAGAGTACACTGTGTGCGCGTGCACGTGACATATGCGTCAGGCTTTTTAGCTACACGTTACATATTGACTGCATTCAACTTTCTGATCCACAGGGTTAATCAAAGAAGTGCCTTGCTTTATGCTGTAATCTTTGCAGACACAAATGTTTTTCAAAACAGAACCCTTCTTCCCACAAAACATACTATGTTTGCGAAACTAACCAATGCCCAAAAATACAGTACTTCACTATGTAACAGCTGCTTTTAAGGTGAAGAAATTCACCACCCTTTACGAAACTTAGCAAGATTCAGTACCAAATTCACAAATAAGAGGCCGCAATTAGACGCTATCCTCTATAAAAAAAATTACACTAGGTTACAGTGCATAATCACTTTTACTTGGTCTTTCCTGAAGTACCACTCTACTTATGATCAATTCTGATCACATCCATAATGAGACTGCAAACTCAATACTCAGAGAGGCAGTAAAGGAAACAAAATGAAATTGTGGAGCAATACTCCCAAAATATTAACACTAACACTAACTTTATCCCAGACCATAATATACGCCAGTGATGAGCAACCACTTTGCAAGAAGGTTTACATAAAAACCCAAAAACCAGACATGGGTCATGTAAGCTTATATGACAATGATGGAAGTCATACTTTTCATTGCCATGTTATGTTAAGCCTCTAGGCAACAATTATTAGAATTAATGCATTGAGTGATACAATTTTTCACAACTTACAATTTCAAGCTGATGGACAGAGGAACATTAATGAGAAGTGTGCTTTTGGAATTGTGCCACCAAGCTCTCAACATCCATGATATGCAGCAACCCACGGGCACCTCTGATCTCCCATAAATGACATACCTCATTTTTTAAAATAACTGTTCAGAAAAATATGTGTCTCTAATCAGGTTTGGCATTCGCAGTACATGTCACTGCACACTGTAAACCTATCAGCAGGTAAATGACTCATAAAAGCCAAGCAGCCAGGCATGTCTAAATTTATTTCTGAGGTCCATATCACACTACAAATCTATCACCTCCATTTGAAACTCAGCTGGAATTTACAGCATTAGCATCTGTGACATTCAAAATAAGTCGACTGTGGCCTCGTACTTTCATAAACTTTGGAAACAGCTTGAATTTTTGTTGACGGTACTGTATTTTTTCCCCCCACTGAACCAGTAAAAAGTGTAAAACAATACTGTACATAGTTTTGAGAAATTCTACATTTACACCTTTTCCATAACCAATGCAGCATCAGTATCAGAGTCCTTCACATCACTGTTAAGCATTAAAATATATTATAATAATATAATCTTACGGGACCAACATCATATATGTGGTCCATCGTTGACCAAAATGTTGTTATAGGGCACATGACTATAAATCTGCACCACAGTCGCCATACCTTTCAATGGTATAAAGGCAGCTGATTCGAGTTATAATGAACTCCACATCAATTCCACAAATAAAAATTGCAAGGTGTGTCATGTTGCTCACATCAGTGAATTAGCAGATTTAACCTTGTGCCAATATCGTCTAAGAATTACTCTGTGTCAGCAAATTACAGAAATGATGTGTCAGCAAATGCAGCAACTGTAATCACCTCTAAGCAGTTTTTTCCCCATATCATTAAGCAGTTATCTTCCAACATTTGCAACTGCCTCAACGATTCCCCCCCCCCGAGGTTTAAGTCTCTGTAAGCACAATTCCTCCACCACTCACAGGCCACAGGTTGCTCATCACTAGAGCATGAAGTGCTGTGGCTAGATATAGCAACAAGCAATAAAAAGCACTGACTGGAAGTGACACATGTGATGTTACAAATACCTATACTTCTCCCAAGTAACTACAACATGAACTTACAAAGCATAAATGAATATAATCTTGAGCAAGAGAAGCACATGTTTCAAAACTGCACTTATGAAAATGCTGTACTCATTATCACCTGCAATGATTTCTACATGATTACAAACACGTCTTTTGTATGAAGACTAACCTCTTCTGTCACACTATGCACTGTTAAGATCTGCATAGGATGCTGCAGGGTGAAGAAATGAATGTTCAAAGCCTCGTAAATCTAACTAGTGTCTATAACACTTATAAATTCAAAAAACTAATTTCCTACAGCAACATGCTTGTGGATAAATAACACACTCAGCTTGATCTACGCACTTTTTTGCTTGAATGCATCGGATTTTCCTTCTAACTAAATCAAAACTTTAAAATATTTTTCGTAAGATTTATGATGCATGACGGTTCTTACACGGTCTTTTTATTATTTCTCGGGACAATCTTCTACTGTAGAACTAACCAGAACTATTCAGTAACAACCTTATTAATGCAGTCACATGCTATATTAAAAATGTAAACACACCAGTGTAGCGGTAAACAGGACCGTGAACAATGTAACACAAAACTCAGTTTCCACATAAAAATAGACGTACTTAACGCCAAATTTTGAAGAGATAAACTACGTGCTTTGAGTGGAAAACTAAACTATTTCATCCAACAGAAAAATTAGTAACTTTAGTGTTCACCGTTACAAATTGTTAAAAATTTTCTTCACTATGTGATATCCAATGTTGAACATTTCACCACTAAAAATAAAAAACATTCAACATCTGTCAAAAAAATAGGCCAATCTTATGGCATGGGCTCCTAAAAGCCAATGTGCTTATTACAATCATATTTCTAGCAAATATTTGCAAACAGAACACAATTATGGGCGCGTAGTTGCTGACTATACTGCTACGGTTGCACATTTCAAAATACTAAAATTGTAACTGCAGGTAACAGACCACCTTCCCCAAACCTAATCAAATGTATCACCACCAAAAGTATGAAACAACACCACAGAAAGAGAAAACATCCTCTAAATACTCTACAGTAGATCCAGATACAAATTCTTGAGAACAGTCAAATCTCCTCACATTGTAACACACCTTGCTGTACACAGCATATCCTCCCCCCCCCGGCCTGTCAAAACCAAGGAGCAAGTCAATTTTGAACTGAAAAGTACTTGCACACCCTTCATTAAAAGTGGGGCTCTGAATGCTTCCATAGTACAGGGAAAGTACAGTGGTGCACTGCAGGCCACAGAATATATGTGAATCCACTTTAAAGGAAATAAAGCTTGGTACTCACCCACTGGCTGATGCAGGTGCTGCTGTACTTGTGGACGGTGCTCCTGGAGTCAGGAACTGTGACTGTGGCTGTGTCTCTTGCTGTGGCTGTGATGACTGCTGGCCCTGCTGAAGGCTCTGTTGTTGTTTCTTTTGCTGTTGTTGCTGCTGTTCCTGCTGTATTCCAGAAGGTCCGGCTTCATCACATCCAGCCAGAGAAACATTGACAAACGTTGTGGGTTCCAAAGGTTCATACGGCTCTTCATCTGATTCAGCTTCCTCCTTGCTAGGGGCCTCACCACCATCATCATCCCCACTGTCCTCACTGTTAGAGCCCTCCTCCTCACTTTCAGTCTCCTCCTCCTCCTCCTCCTCCTCACTTCCCCCCCTACCATCGTCAGCCAAAACAGCCTCTACTCGACTCAGACTCTTGGCCAATTCTGTTCCTTGATCTTGCTCTACTGCCTCCTCTTTCAACACCAACTGTTTTAACACAAAATTATAGATGAAACAGAAGTAAACCCTCAACAAAACTACCTTAAAGAGCTGCAACAAACAACCATGTAAACCACCCTTGCAGGACTGGGAAAAAAAGCTATCAATTCATACACAACCCTGATGTTGCAGATTATGCATTGGAATGCACCACCCAAGGTAATCCCACTATTCCTACCACAAGACCAAACATATCATAGCAACACAGCTGAAAAAAAATGGCAAAGTAGGTTCTTCTCATTGTTGTAAATACTAGAACTAATAAATCTCAACTGTGAAGTCACAGCCCATCTTCAAACTGTTCAGAACACTCATGGCATCCCATGAAGACAAGCAACCTAATTTACAAATCAAAACTTTAGGTCAACAATTATCTTGATATATTTAAACAAAAAAAAAATGCATAATATTAATGTGTTCAAAGTCAATTCAATAGCATCACTTGAAACAGGTATAAGTCACCAACCATGTTTTGGAAGAAACATGCCACCTTGTAGTGTGCTTAATTCAGCACACAAGCTACTAAAATGTGTATACTTCAAATACAGTACAACACAAAGGTTACATGTGTTAATAATTTTTGAAGTAAGGTTAAAAAAGTGCAAAGGAGAAATGAGGAATGGACATTCTGCAGGAGCACACAAATTTCCCAAAAATTTATGAGACAGTTCAAAATTCTTGGACACCATACGGGTGACATAAAGCCCGTTCTATACTGATGCCCCATAAATATTAGACACCACCATGCACAATTAAGTCATCCAGGTGTCCTGGCACTTGGGAATTGTGCATATAGTTCCACTTATTTTTAGATGCTAATGAGCTGACAGCTTCTTTATTAATGGGGGAATACTCTCCATTACCCACTGAAGAGAAGCTAGATGGTTCCCAAAGGTGAACCAGACACTTCGGAAAACAAAAAAAATCTCTTGGCCATGCCAGGATTAGATCCACAATTCCTTGGTTGTCCAACCTGTAGCCTAGTTGGTATATTCATTAAGCTAACAAAACCCCAAGGTAACAGTATATTGATTTATTATTCATTTCTTAGCCTCTGAAATAAATTTGATGCTTGGGTCATTCCATGTCATATCAACACACTTGGTAACTTCACTTACTCTGATATTAATAACATTTGCACCACACACTATAACCAAATAGAAATTGTATGCATCAACTTCCACAACCCAACTTAAATAACTTAAGGAAATACCGTCATTTAAAACCTTCAAAAACTCCAGGGATTTGCATCACAGATTAGTTCTCTGATCATATTCGATATACAACAGCTGAATGTTGGCTCCTTCACGTGATATTTAAAATTACAAATAATAGGAATGATACAAAACAACAGTCCAAAGTCACTACACTTAAATTTTGAACACAATAACTTTTAAATTCTGAACAACCTACACAGAAAAACTGCCAGTAGAAGTCTACAAAACTTGTTCAAGGAGTTACACAGTTTAAAACTTGGTTACGAGGCCAGTCATGCCATATGTAACAGGCATCAGTATTGTTACTAGACAACTCAATAGCTGTCAGTCCACATGTCACAATATACTACTCGTATTTAAGGCAATTAACATCAAATGACAACCAGTGTTGTCAGAGATGACCACCCTGTTCTGAAACAACTCACACCCCTTCAACGGTTAGTTACTGGTGTATTGAGAACATATTGAAGAAACAGGTACAAGTGTAAACCAATACTTCACACAAAAGTCAAGTAAATAACAATACCTAAACACGTACAGCCTGCAGTAACGCAGGCTACAAATGCCATCCAACAAGGTAACACTACAAGCCAACAAAATATCACATAACAATCATTCATCAATTTCAAGAGAATTCACGCTCACCCAAAATACACCTCACAACTAAATATTCAAGCAAATAAGAATTCAATACAATTTTAAAAATTTTAACAATTTTTGGAATAATGGAAATAACCAACATCCCCCCCCCCACACACACACACACAATGAAAAATATAAAATATACACCCTTCAATACTACAATTTTGTAAAAGTACGTAAAAATTTGAGGCATCACTTATTTCAAAACATCCATACGCATGATGATGGTCCTTGAGGACCGAAATATATGGCACACACTGAAGATATTATGTGTTGGTTGTGTTTCATGATAATATATACGTCAAAATTAATATCTCACAGCACAACAGGGTGGATTCCATTATCATTCTCTAAGTTCCCCTTAAAAGATGGCAGCAGAATTGCAGCACAAGCTGAGACATATCACAAACTGTTGCTTTCCACAAACCATAGGGAGCAGCATTTTAGTGTTTTATGCGACAAGTGTTTTCCTGTTTTAATACAAGATTTTTAACCATTTTTAATACAGGGTTGTATCATTACGGACTTCTGGGCAGCCATTTCATATACATTCACACTGTGTATTCTATATATAAACCTCAGTGAAGAGACTTCCAGTTGCAATCCTTTTAACCCCTGACTCAAGTGTTAAGCAATGCTCACTGTCACAAACACTGCATGGCATGGAGTGACCGTTCTGCTCACATGCAACATTCTCACACTTCTGCTACTACATCCCAAACACAAGTGATGCAACTTAAATCTGGCTAATTTATTCTTGGGTTTTCACATGACATGTAACACCATTCCCAGAAGGTGATTTTTGCTTTTTCCCCTGCCTTTTAGCATTTATCAGTTTACTTACATTATGGTTTTCATGTTATATCCACAAACTGTCCTTTGTCACCGGTATAAGAATTATTACATGACATGTTTTGCATAATCAGTTTTTGCAATTCCATAACATACTCTAGATTGCCAGCTACAGTGCTGTATAACTAATACAGACAGCACTGTCCACAGGATACAAAAACCAAATTCTTGTCCATTTTCTGAGTCCCCATCATTCTTATTTGTAAAACTATTTCAAGGTTGTGTGTTATAATTATTTTTTCACATCCAAATGGCAGTATATCCTCAGTATCTACAGATGTATGTGTAAAGATGTTTGGATGCATAAAATAAGTGTAAACAATACTGTAATACATAAGAATATATAGTTTTTAACACGAACTGTATATTCATAATTTAAATTCTTAACCTGAACTTAGCTTCTAGGTGCACGGATAATACAGATTAATATTTTAACTAAATAATACTGTAATTTATTACACACAGTTGACTACAATATCTTCCTACATCAACATATAGTGTTAATCTCCCTGAGAATGGCTAATTACAGCCAAAATATATGCTACGTAATAATAGAAATTGTACAGTGGTTGTGTAGTGTAGTTAGCTGAAATAAAATGTAAGTCCGCCTGCTCCAAAGATTATTGTGCATCTTAACCGTTCGGCGTGGAGTGACGAGCACTGCTCGTCATGGCGAAAACATCACCTGTCGTGGAGTGACGAGCACTGCTCGTCATGGTGCACGCTCTCACTCATTCGTCTATATCTCGACAACATAGGGAGCAAA
>Ga0123354_10019248_pt1 | contig 10720 bp, 9 predicted proteins | sample TergutLab28metaG_2_FD_97872 | JGI IMG/M metagenome (GOLD analysis project Ga0123354, IMG submission 97872) | Labiotermes labralis P4 segment gut microbial communities from Petit-Saut dam, French Guiana - Lab288 P4 | ecosystem: Host-associated > Arthropoda: Insects > Digestive system > Gut ...
ATACTAATGGTTGTATTTGTATATTCATTACAAACGGCAATTAATTGTCGTTTATCTGTAACGAGACAGTGGAAGCGAAAGATATGTATATAAATGTATAAGCATGGGCATCACAGCGCTCTCGTCCTACGTTATTCCACACACACACACATATCAATCTCGTATATGCGTGTATGATATATATATATATATATATGTGTGTGTGTGTGTGTGTGTGTACGTACACGTATACTGCGCTCTTATAATAAAACCAATTAGATGCACTAATTCCTCGTATTTATTTTTGGAATAAAACTATGCATGTTTCGGAGAGTTCCTGTTTCCATCATCAGGAATTTTTTCACTGTAAAAACAGCAATGGTGTATGTCATATAGGTTTGCTGACAGCTTGCGAGCAGGATCAAGACTGAACTGTCCGAAACATGTAGAGTTTTATTCCAAAAATAAATTAGATAAATTAGTGAATCTAGTTGGTTTTATTATAAGAATTTATCACGATGGACGGTCACCTGAACGTCAAAATGTATACTGTACGCAAGAGTACTGAAAACGACATAGGTTCCATTGCTGTAGAGAAGTTACTTTATAGCAACACATTACACCATATCCTAGAAGAAACCAAACCTATAAAACAAGTCTGTCACTAAAGAAAAATGGACAGAAATACGTTCTCGTGGTACAGGAGGCAGCGTCAATGGGTGATCGGATCCGGTTCTCCAGACAACGAAATGTGCTCATCTTTAAGTGCCCAATATCACAGAATTCTTCTTGAACTTGTAGACTGTTGAAGATGCGCACATGACGTTGTCTCGGAAAGGTCGAGATCCTATTACCCACTGACGTGGCCTCACATCCCGCAATGACAGAATCCTCGGCTATATCGCTGCTAAAACCTCATAACTCGCACTTCCGAAGAGCCGAGGACGAATTTTCGGTGGTGTCCGTTGGGCAGGTGTTGTCATGTTAAATAGGTTTGTGTATCAGCCTACAACGACTGACTTATGCTGCAAATTAACTATTCTACTTGTGCAGTGGTTGTTCAGTGATCAGACGGGACACTCTAGTTATTCAGGTTTAGTTTGTATCACCCTTAGGACGAAAATCCATCAATTTAGTTTCAGTGAAAACTACTCGGTTCCAACGTCACAGTCACACACACATACAGACAGACAGGTTTCATTAAGACCTTCATAGGCAGTTAGTAGGTGTGAAGCAGTTAAGTATCAGTTTGTCACTTTGAATTCACTGTGCTGAATAAAATTGCACGAATTCCATGGCGCACGCGCAGTGAAGCAGAACAGTGTCGCTTTGATGCAACAGAACTGTCTGAATAACGTTTCTGCACGTCACTTATTACTTCTCGTACGCCGCAACACTGAAAATAACATTCATTTACGTTTCACATAAGATCTACAGAATTACGTCTTCAAATTCAATTTATACTATGGAAACTCCGTGATAGTGCGGAGCAAAATATAACTAAATACTCAAGGATAAATATCTTACGTTTTAGACAATCTCAGTCTAACTAAATACAGAGGCATCACGATGTGCTCATAAACGTAATGTAATATTAACCTTTTGACGCCTAATGTCAACTATAGTGGTCGTACCGCACCGCTAACCTCTAAACTTGCATTTTATATATTTATTCAACAAATATATGTACTGAATATTTTAAACATGGTATATACTCTCCGTTTTTTTTTCTCTTCAAAATGCAGTTTCTTTAATAATTCTAACGTATTTGGTTCCTGTATTATTCACATTTTATACACAGGGTGTGCTAAAATTTAAAAAATAATTCCGGCGCCAAAATGTTAAATAATGTACGTCAGCACAACTACTTTATTACGCAAAGTAATTACATAGGCTACATGTTTCGACTATTGTTTAGTCATCTTCAGGCCTATTTTGTCAATGCACGTCACACCTGTGAGACAAATGATCCCAATGTGTGCATAGCATCTTGTGACTCAATTGACAAAATAGGCCTGAAGATGACTAAACAATAGTCGAAACATGTAGCCTATGTAATTACTTTGCGTAATAAAGTAGTTGTGCTGACGTACATTATTAACTATTATACTAACTAAACACCTTCGTCAGACAGAGTCATTCTTGAGACGTTAGAAGAAATTCCCCACATTTTATTGAACCCGAAATTTCATTACCGCTTCAAAAATAATTACAAACCAGATGACACTCATGGACTATCCTTTATTTCACGGTTAGTCGTCCTTCACTCTACATGTTTCGAGCTTCAGGGAGCTCATCATCAGGAGTTCACTTTTTTTCTGTACTGTCAGTCTCTGGCATACTGTATAATCTTTTGCTGTATTCCACCCGTTCTCCTACGTGTTCTGTAGGAGAACGGGTGAATACAGCAAAAATTACACAGTATGCCAGAGACTGACTGTACAGAAAAAAAGTGAACTCCTGATGATGAGCTCCCTGAAACTCGAAACATGTAGAGTGAATGACGACTAACCGTGAAATAAAGGATAGTCCATAAGTGTCATCTTGTTGGTAATTATTTTGGAACAATTATAATGATGCACGGAACAATGAATGTAAAGTTCATTACCGCATTCGAACTAGCCCGCCACTTATCCCTAACCTGAAGCAGACCAATCCAGTCCATGGTCTAATCCCACTTCTTCAAGATCCATTTTAACACAATCATGCCATTTAAGAGCAGATCTTCCAAGCTGTCCCTTTCCCTCAGGTTTCCCCACCATAATTCAGTACGCACCTCTCCCCTCGCCCGTACGTGCCACATACCCAGCCCATCTCACACGATACAGATCTCAGTCTCAAGACAAAATCGTGTTAAGTGCGACAAATGTGCTGTTCTGATAAAATGAACTTTTACTTAAGATAATTTCTACCGCAAGTTCATGCTAGCGTTATTTCACCTTCGTATCATTCACTTACCCAAAACGATCGCTCGGTCTGAGGTGCGTAGTATTGTGTACAGCTACAGCGCTGGCTCGTGGAATCAAATCCCACGTCGGATATAGACAACTGTCCGAATTAAGGAAAACATCTGCTCATTCATTCCTTCTGCTTTTCTATAATATCCGAAAGTTTTGACCCTACGAGACTGGAATTCTCTCTGTCGTATTTAGCCATATAGCACTGAGGTAGACAAAGACTAAGGAATTTTTACTTTCAACGTACACAGAGTGTCGCAATTTCTTGCACCGCTGTATGAAGCACAGTGTTCTAACGGAGGGTTATTATGTTCGGTGTATATAGAATTTCAGTAACTTGTCTCTATCGATGCCAGTTTTGTGCTGATTCACACTGAACATAATGTTGTATGGTATGTTGTCGCATTACATACACATACATATTCGTGTACCCATCATCTATTAACAAACCACTGTGATATATGAATATCTACGCCTGGACAGCCGAATCTCTCTGAGGGCAAGTGTCCAAAAAACTGTCTATAAATTTGGAAGAAAATCTTTCGCGTGCCCATAGACATTTTGAAGAGTAAAGTAAGGTCTTGGATTCTTCCATAATTATTACTAATTACTGCATTATTATTATTGCATATTATAATTATATTGTTTAATTACTGTATAATAAAATTACTATATTTTTAATAAAGGCTTCTTTGGGGTAGTCGATAAGGAAGAAAATGTACAGGTGACTGGGGGCTGCTATTGCTTCCTGTTCAAAAAGAAAATGGTAGAACCTTTTGTCCAATGTCACTTATTCGCCCAGTCACCGCCAGGCCGGCGCCCCGTTCATAAATATCCAGTCAGCACTTTGCAACGCACCCGATTTGTGTAAAAATGTTCCACACGCACTATTATTTGGTTGCAACGGTAATTCAAATATGGTCTGTGTAACGTCAGATATGTGTATATATACACATATTCTTCACAATATAGAGACGCTGGTCGGGCAAAACAAATTTTAAAAAAATTGGGACAGCAGTGAATGCCGCGTGCCATAGCTTGGTCAGCCCTGGTCTACACTGTGATGTCGAAATTTACACTTACATTCTTCCCACAGCAGAATAGCTTTGCACTCCATGGAGTGCGACGCCGATGAAAGGCTCCTAGATATACGAATGATTCTTGTCGTGTTCAAGTAATTGACAACGCTCTCTACCATAAATTTTCCTAAATTCTGCCTGTCAAGAAGTTCCTGTCAGGTGTCATACTTTCTAGTTATTTCAATAACCATCGAACAACTGATAAGATTATTTAGGTTTCAACACCTAGAATTTGAAAAAGTGGCAATGATATTTAAGGGAACAGACGGGCTAAAACTAATATTGATCCACTTGGGAATGTTATTTTATGTGGAAGGGAAACTACAGCGGATACTCATTCATAACTTTGGTGAATAGGATTACCAAGAGTTCGGTAAACACTGAAATAAGTAAAAGGGACACACAATGCGTAGTGAAGAGCTACGCTAAACCCAGAAGTTGAAAGCAGCTTTGCCTTTCGGGGCCTAGTGATTATGTCTTATTATTTTAGCCTGAATAGGAGACCGAGGCTGTCTGCGAAACGCAGTGTTTAATTTACTGCGGGTTACACTTATTTATTTAAAACACCAGAGAATAGGCGAAGTTCACGAAGTTAGTAACCTTATGCGTCACACACAATCATCAGAACCTTACATGAATCTCTGTTACGTTAGCCACACCATGCATTTCCCTAATACCTTCATTTCAGGCCACAATATGCACGTAACTACAACAGAAAAGCTGTGCTACATGGAAAAAAAAAACCTGTAACAATCATAAACATTTTTTTTTTTGGAAAGGCAAATTCTGATGATAGAACGGTATGGAAAATACAATTCTAAGGCAAAGCATATTAGAATAAATAAATGAATAGGTAATTTTCATGGCTACATGAACAATTACGTCACTGATACAGGCCTACGTTTGTCCCTGGACACGACAATTGTCACGTGATGTCCCGGAAGATGCGGATTTTTATGCTACCCGCAGGACACAATAAAACCGACTCATCCTACAGCTTTGTACCAACTTCCTCAGCGCACAACGTAAGCACTAGTGCTTATGGCTTGTATTGGCAGGTGCCTGGTTTGAATCTCTGCGGAGCATGCATATCCTGACTGAGAATATTATTGGCTTTCCTCATTTTCTCCAAGAAAAGGTCATTTTAGTGCACCTAATTTGGCAATAATATCTCATTTGCAAATTCTCTATTCAATAATGATCCTACCATTCGAAGCTACGTAGTATGACCTACTGATATCGTTGCTAAATAAACCATGAATGAAATATTCTTAGATTTTCGGTAAATTCCGATTAAAATGTTGGAAATGTGTACACCAAATGTTGCAATAATTTCAACCATATACTGTATTAATATAATCGACACTGAAATCTGTCTTGCACAGTGTGGTGCAGTCTAGGTTCACAAGCACAGTGAAATTCTAGAGCTTGATGAAGCGTGCAGTCTTGTAGGTTTGCGAGTTCCGATAGCGAACCGACACCAATTTCATCAAAGTTCTGCAATTAGACTACAACCGAACTCTTCGACCCTTGAAAGCTGTAGAGTTTCAGACGAGAATTATCTAAACTTGCCATCAAAACGAGACCACATCCAGCGGTCACAGATATCGGAGTTCTGTCGCCATTCAGCATGTTATAAACAGGTTTATGCACGGCACACAGCAATGGTTGCCAACAATGAGACATAACTAGAACATTTTAACGGAAGTTGAAATGATCTACTGCATTAAGTCCGTTTTCCACGGCTCAAGCGCTAGAATTGTGCGAATCAGTCTCAGTTGGGATTTTAACACATGTCAGCTTGACTTCTTAAGGACTTTGAGTGGGCCGATGTCCCGTTCGAGTATTCTTACACAAAAGACGGCCACTCCACGATCTACGCAATAATTACGTTCTGGAAGGTACGACACAAGTCGAAAGTGAGAATAAACACGGTTAAAGGATTACAGTTGAAATCCAAATTCCAACAGACCGGAACCCGATCAACATCGGCATGACCACCCCACCGCCTGTGCCATCGCCCTGCAGTATTCTTCCACCACCCTCGTTCCCAGTGCGCTTTCTTTCCGCAAGGAAAAATTCAACGAGCGTTAAAAAAAAATTATTTTAATGTTTTATTTTCTAAAATCATGTAAGATTGTAAATTTTGTTAACTTGAAACTGTGTAATTCGTCTAGAGTCTGTAAATAAAAAAAATAATTTCGCCATTTCAGACGTTATCCTCAACAGTGACACTGTAGAAAGCTGCAGAATGAAGAGAAGATAGGAATAACTTGATTTAAAATACTTTACCCACCAATTTAAATAACAGTAAACTGAAACGCTTGTTCAGAACGGAGACAAAAGAGGTACAGGTGTGACCAAATTCAAAACCAAGGTGACAACGGAGTCTCTCACTCTTATCCACTCTGTACAGAGGAATGCCCTAACATTTCACATACGGAAGGATACCTGTACAGGAAGGAACTCCAAACGAATGCCAGTAATACTACCTGTCACAGGTAGCCATGGCGGGATATCGGACCACAAGACTCCCGTTCTTGCGTAGCAACGGAAGAAAACATTAATAAATTTCTCACAGTATTCAAAAACTTTCAGGATAAATCCAATTTTGCAAGACACAATTTCACTTTCAATTGCCATGTGTGCTAAGATTATATCACGTTGGTTAGGAGGTGAATGAGTATGCAGCGCTGGTTAAATGAAACAAGAAAAGTGCGGTATGAGGAAGAAATCCTGTCCCAGTGCCGCTATGCCCACACACACACACACACACACGCACATCTCGACCCTAGATTGAGGAAAATCACGAATCTCGAGACCCAGGCTTCTTTGCCCAAAAACTAACTGCAGAATGGGGCAGAGAAACTGACACACTACTTTTCCAGGCGTAGGAGTTCAGAGATCAAATTCAAACCGCAATATAAACGAAAAAATTATTCGTAGCACATAAAAGGTTCGCACATGTTTCTTAGTTACCTTAACAATAAATACCTGAAAAATGATTTGTCAGGACCTGAATTTTCGCGTTATAAATTACAAGTATTAGTAAAATGTTGCCAAACACATCTTTCAACTTTTATGGTCCTGTGACGGTGCATCATGAACGTAAGGTGAAGATACAGAAATCAATATGATGCAACTAATCTTATGTTTATTGTCAAACATGTTCAGACATATGTTTGACAATAAACATCAGATTAGTTGCATCTTATTGGTTTCTCTCTCTTCACCTTACAACTTTTAACATTTATATTTTAACATTTATATCGCTAAGAGTTGGTTCACATAGCTTGTCTCAACAACTACATGTTTCGGCCTCCATATCGGCCATCATCAGGTTGTACTCTGTCTTATTAGAAAGAAAAAACTACACAATATGCAATGTTTTTGTTTTTCGACGAGATCTCGTTCACATCTAAAAAATTTGCAGTTTGACACCATAACCCTCCCCCTCTCCTCCCGGAGTCTAAACACACGAATTTTTCTTGTATTGTTTATAATTTTATATTAGAATAATTTTAATTCAAATGCAACTGTAACTATTTTAACTGCAAATTTTATAGATGTGAACGAGATCTCGTCGAAAAGCAAAAACATTGCATATTGTGTAGTTTCCTTTATAATAAGACAGAGTACAACCTGATGATGGCCGATATGGAGGCCGAAACATGTAGTTGTTAAGACAAGCTATGTGAACCACCTCTTAGCGATATAAATGTTAAAAGTTGTAATAATAATAATAATAATAATAATAATAATATAAACAGCCAACTAGATGCAACAATAAAATTTTATTGATAATTACAGTTGTAATTATCAATAACATTTGTTATTGCTGCATCTAGTTGGCTGTTTATATTATTGTATCAATTATGCCCGGTCACACAAACATGAAAGTTAAAAGATGTGTTTGACTACATTTTACTGCTACTTGTGATCTGACCAACACAACGGGGATATCTCACCCGAAAGTTACAAATTACAGTTTGTTAGGTTAGGGAAAACGAACATACTTCGGGTTCCGGCTACTTTGTCCATTCTGACAACTATTTAATATTCATATACTTGGAATGGCGTTAAGAACTTGTCACGGAAATGTGAAAGTTCACACGTAAGTAGATTCTCTCGTTTTCATGTTTGTTTGGGTCACGTGTCTGTTTATAACATCCGAATACGCATAGGTCAATTGTAATTAGTATTATCACAGAAACGGGATTAATTTACGTATGCCATGCACACATTTTAAAAACTGGCACCTAGTTTAAACCCCGAACAGTCCAGTTCGGTAACAAGGTATCCAAGAACTTAATTAGTAACCAACAACATGCAATTTACTATTGCATATGCAAATACTGTTGTTATACATGCAATGAAGGCATATGGAGGAGTGGAAGCGTAGTTCCACTAATTCATAACCTCGGCACTCAATGTGAATAAAAGGGCAACCTCAAGTTTCGAACTTCTAACCCCCGACAAAAAGAGCCCCTAGTAACCATTGAACAGGAGGGTCGCCATGGTAGATCGCAAAGCTTTGGAGAAGAGAGATATTTTAACCCCTTAGTAGGTATGTGAAGGTGACACGATGTATAAACCATAAAGCAAACCTGTACAGCTATCTGAATGCATAACACCTGTATTAACCCTTTACAGACGAAGCGCAGACTGCTTAAGTTGAAGTCTCAGTCCGTACTGCGCGGTTAACACTTTTCTTCTCGGTTATAATACCAAATCAGTTTGTGGTGTAAGTGGCACAAGTCGCTGTTTGTTCTGAGATAAATACAAACCACATAAATACAGTGTGGGCAGAGCGTACAGTTGTTGGATGTTAAACTGATCGATGAAACACGTAAACAGTTGGCGTTAAAAGGTTAAAAACGCCGTTGTGTGTCTCAGGCAGGCAGTCACCAGGTTTCACTGCGGAAGCCCTGATTCGTTTCCAGACCAGTCCACTCGAAAATTATGGGGGAAAATGTGACACAGGGGTATTTTATCCTCAGAGCTATTCGCTCTTAGTAAGTGTATTTTGTGAATGCTCCACGCTCAATAATTCGTCTAACACCGACGCCGCATTATCTTAAAATTTAGAGCGTCGTGAAACAAAACGGCTAATCTTCATGAATTGTATATATAACAAATTAGGTATTATATAAGCCCCCATTCTTTTCAAACGTATTTTAGAACAAGATGGTACAAGCCTATTGCAGTGTTTCTCTAAATGTTTGTTCGTGGAACCCACCTGCTTTAGAAAAATAACCACTGATGCTCCAATCCTTGCTCACGTAAGTATAGTGTGTTCGGAAGTTAGATATCCAAAATTAAATATTTATATTTCAGAAATTATTTTAGATAGCTGCAGGTCCATACCAGTAATATACGTCACAATGCTTAGCAAAGTTTAAACTTAATTAAACCGATTGTCCCTGGCTTCGTGGGTACATTGTGTTTCTTAATAATATATTCTAACGGTCATACGAAATTAGCACATAGCCAATTAAAGAAGTTACACCATTATTTAAAAAACATTATTCCTGTAATTATGAGAGAGGTAAACGTTAAGGTAGCCATTAAAGATATTTACCCACGGATCCCCTAAAAACTGGTCGCGTATCCCTTGGGATCCTCGAAGCACAATCTGAGAACCACTGGCATATTGCTTTTGACTGTGGGGTTCTGTCGCGTCCTTTGTCGCTTCAAGAATGCACGGTGTTTATTAACGCAGACTGTCAATAGGCCTAAACAACATGATTGCTGCATATCCACTGAAGACACCACCCACTCTCCAGTATTCAGTCCAATTTAAAAACTCTCTGTAGATATAAAAACTACGAATATATGTGCTATATATATATGTGCTATATATATGTACTATATATATGTGCTATATATAATTCTGGGTCCCACGAAAAGCTCTTGTTTTTATTGAGTCCAAATGTTTGTGAAGAAGTTGTGTCAGTGCTCTCAAATGAGTATGTATGTTGGGCTTTCACTGTCACCTCGTGTTGGTTTGGAAGTTACCTTTGCTTCCGTTGTCAGGTTGTCTATTAGAAGGAAATAATTCCTAATCTCTGGACCAGGTTTACAGATCAGCTGTACCCACTCAACCCAGCACAGCGCATTTCTCGCCAGTCTCTGATGACGAAGACATAGCCAACACTTGATATAATGTAATTTTAAAACACGAAGTCTTGAAGAAAAAACGCTCAATACGTGGCAGTTTAATTGCTTCATTATTCCTCGCATTTTATATCCTGTGCTTAGCTCAGTTTCTAACCACTCCGTCAAAGCTTGTAAGAAATTCACTGACACACACAGCTACATTTTTCCTGCGAAAAGGTCTTCTTCATTAATGTACCTGTAAAATGCATTTAGAACTGTGTGTAGGCAATTGCTGACATTCTGCTTATAAGTACGTACCAACTGCAAAAGGTTTTACAGCTTCCTCTTTTTCATTCACTATTAAAAACATCAAATATTATAAATCATGACTAAATAAGCTATATGAGGGTTGTTTGACCGTGCATCTTCCTCATGAAATAATGTGAAATGTCAACTTGATGCAACAAGGTAATTTTTGAATAAAGGTTCACCAACTAGATGACACTTGCTTTATTATATATTGCTCAACATGTTTCAGACGTTAATACGTCCATCTTCAGGAGCTAGCGAGTACTTGTTGTGTTGTGTAGGCTGACTTGAGGCGTG
>Ga0123354_10019251_pt1 | contig 10719 bp, 8 predicted proteins | sample TergutLab28metaG_2_FD_97872 | JGI IMG/M metagenome (GOLD analysis project Ga0123354, IMG submission 97872) | Labiotermes labralis P4 segment gut microbial communities from Petit-Saut dam, French Guiana - Lab288 P4 | ecosystem: Host-associated > Arthropoda: Insects > Digestive system > Gut ...
CTACAGCAAATACTATATACCAGAAAGCTGACTGTACAGGAAGAACGATCTCCTGATGATGAGCTTCTAGAAAGCTCGAAACATGTAGAGAGTGAATGACGACTACCCATGAAAATAAAGGATGGTCTACAAGTGACATCGTGTTGGTTATTTTAAAGAATTACAATGATGCACGGAACAATGAATGTAAAACGAAGAGACTTACTTACATGAAAAGTGTCAAATTCACACTTCGTCCACAACAAATCCCACAGAACTACTCTGGGAGAGAACCCGGGCCTCCGAAGGACGGTGTCAGTTAATAAGACATTTACGTATCCGTTAGTCTGTTAATTTGTTTACGTCGTTATAAGTATTGTAACCATACCTGCATTTTCACAGCCGGTCTCAACAACCATAACAGAACCTGCTCTATCTTGCTGACATGTGCGATATTCTTCTCATTGTTTTGTTTCATTATTCATCTTGAACACAATAGTAGCTACAGTAACAACCCACCAACTCTGATCCTAATAAGAGGTTTATAAATTAATCGGGTTTAAATTTGAAATCCGCTAAAATTTGGGTCTCTTTCATTCTGCTCATTTTCTCGTCGCATACAAGTTACTATACGTGTATAAGGAACCAGTTACTGCAAATTATGAAATACTGCAGCCAAAAAAAAACCACATTAATTCCTTAAAACCCAGTAGTTACTTCACTTACCACCAGATTTAACAGCAAATAATTTTACGTCCCGCCCAGATTGCACTTACGTACTTTGTGTGGACATCAGAACAAACAGCGATTATTTTCCTATACAACATTACCTTATGGGTTTTTATAACTAAGGCGGAGTGCGTTTACTCGCCGTTGGAACTGGAACATTAAATGACGTTCTGTATAATTTTCTCCTTTAAATATTAAGGTTGGCTGTCACCTTCCAAGTAATATCCTATGGCCGCCCAGCAGAACAAACACACGGGATCACACACATCATTAGGGAAATTGAGGGGCCTACTGAACAGTGTCGTTTGTTTTCAAACGGAGTTAACAGCTAATGACACGCAGAAACATAATGTGAACAACACACAGGACTCTGACAGCATGTGCTACTTATCTACAACAACCAGTTTTAAAGCGTAATGGATGACCTAAACCAGAATTTCTCAAACTGTGTTCCGTGGAACCCCAGTGTTCCCTAAAGGTGTGTCGATGGTTCTGAGATACGAAAATGCGTAATGGAGAAAGAGTTTATTGGCGGTCCTAAATTTGTTTGTACGAATTAAAATTCGTGTGACGACAATCCACACTAATCATTCAGTCACAGAGCACGCAGACGATCAGTCGCTGCTTCAATCCAGTAGCTTCCTGATTCTGTAGTCAAGTCAGTCAGCAGAGCTCGCCATAGACAGTCTATGTATAACGATCAGGTTATCGACCAGTTTGAGGGTAGTCGTTGATATTTTACATGTAATGTAATTAAAGACAATTACTCCTATTTCATTTTTACTTTCTGTGGGCAGGCAGGGGTTCTTCAGTACGTTCTGTAGCTTTTTATTGTTCCGTGAAATAAAATAAATTGAGAAGCATGGGTCTAAACAAAGGATGCATGTTAAAGCACCACAAACTTTACGTCTAACCGTCCATGAACAGCGAATCTCTGACGTGAATGCTTGACCAAACAAACACGTCAGCAACCTCTTGAAGAAACTGAGAACCTCCAAAACCCCAGTCCGTGTCGCTGGTCCAGGACCATAAACTTGCGGCTAGAAACCTCTATAATACGAACCAGAGGGGTCGAGCTTTATATAAACTGTTTTGTATCAGCCTCGAGGTGTAGCGTAATGGGTACAGCGACTGGCTACGGGCTGGACGGTCCGAGGATCGAATCCCGGTAGAATCGAGTTTTTCCGCACCTGTCCAGACCGACCCTGAGTCCCACCCAGCCTCCTGTACAGTGGGTACCAAGTCTTTCCGAGGGTAAAGAGCGGCCAGGGCGTGACGCTGACCCCTCACCCCCTTCTAGTGCCATGGTCAAGAAAGAGTAGAGCTATACCTCTACTCCCCATATGGGCAGTACGGCCTGTACAGAGCCTCAGTGCCTGTAGAAGGGTGCACTTTACCTTTTACATTTTATCAGCCTCGAGAGCGCGAGTTGTGGTTAAATGGTCCGCGAATTTAGTAGAACTTCACCTCTACCGCCCTTTAAGTTCTGCTTAATCTGAAGATTTACAAGTATTGTCATTACCGCTAGGAATTTTTTTTGTTTTTTTAACAAACGTCTACATTAACGTGACAAAGGTTTCAAGAGTATCTGTATGTTTCTTGCGCATGGGGTATACTCAGATATGAAATGTTATTGAAAGTTTTGCCAGAGTGGGTCGCCAGGTTATGTAATTTTAATGAGGGTCCGTAGAACTAAGGACTTAGTTAGGACGCCCTTATATTTGAGGGCTTAGTGAGGGTGTACATAGTATTAAGCCTGAGTAAAGGGTTCCGCAGAATTAAGGACTTTGAAATGGGGTCTGCAGAATTAAGGACTTTGTAAGGGGGTCTGCAGTACTAAAGTCTTTGTAAGGGTTCTGCAGGAAAGGGCTTAATAAAAGTGTTCATAGAATTAAGGACTCTGTAAGGGGGCCCACTATACCAGAAAATTTGAAAACATGATATTGCCTATTTTGAAATCTTGGGTTTGCAGACTCTTTCGTATATTGGAAAGATCCTTGCGTTTGACTTTGCATATTATAAACATTTCGGAATATTTAGTATGAACAATATATTGCGTATTTTTAATAACGCACACATTTCTGTAAAGTATCGTAACATGAGCAGTTAGAAAACTTTTGGATCCAGATATGTATGTTCCTTTCCATTTCAAACAAAACCCCTGCTCAGTAACTCCACATCTCAAGTACATCAGTGTTCATCGTATCAGCACTGGGTTTTAACTCAACCCCAATTTATTTCCGAAGCTTAGACAGTTGGGATTAAGGAGGCACGATTTTGAATTCATGCAAGCGAAACTTCAGTTGATTCCATTAAAATAAAACGTTTCATTCTCATTTTGTTTCTGTTTAAAATCCAACCAGTCTGCCAGTTCTGTTAGCCTGTGGGGTCGTTACAGTAATATTCAGCTCCGCCGACCAAACACTGGGAATCCCTTTGCAGCACTATTCGCTGTAAATCTCGGCTCGCATTCTGAGTTTTATACGTGGCGTTATACAGTTTTTCTCTGCGCCTCCAGCTACGTGTCAGGATGGATGATGAACTGCATCACAGTCGGTCCCTTCTGCGTCCTTTGCAATTCATCATCCACTAGTCATTCATTCCGCCAATCCGCGCTGTGTAACCGTGGATAATGGGAACTACCTAACCTAAATCAAGAAAACATTTAAATATGTATATAACCGTACTTGTGTCAATACGCCTTCAGTTTCTGGAATGTTCATACACCCGCTAAACACTGCTGCCACACTGGCACGAAATGAAGAGAGTCACAATCCAAAATGCCCAGATTCACAGAAAAAATCTTATAGGAGTATAATGATTAAAGGTCGCAGGCGATGGCTGAGTGAAGCTGCTGAAAGACCGGAGCTTTGCCTCCACACAATTATGTGCATTCATGGTTTGATGCTGAAGGCCAAGAACAACTTCTCCTTTTTATGAGTCTTTGGTACGCAGCGCGTTTAAATAAAAATTGGATACTTTTTGTGACACAAATTCAACATTTGCTTATATCGGATTATCACTTTACCCACTGCATTAATTTTTGCATAAGAAAGACGTAATTTTGTTCTTGTCTACGCCACGGATGCCTGTTGGTGAGTGGAGGTACACAGTCACTCATTCCTACATTCAGCATTAGATGGGGGAATGGTTAGCCCCCCGCCCTTTTCCCAATACACAGAAAGCTGGTGGGGCCCTACAGCCACTCTGGCCCTTAGTGGGAACTCAGACCGCGAAAGCTCAGTCAGTACAGTGACTAGGCTACGGTTGGATAGTCTGGGCTTCAAATTCCAGTAAATTCAAGATGTTTATCTCTTCTCCGAAACGTCCAAACTGGCTCTGGGGAACCGCGGGATTTTTTCCGGGTAAAGCGGCTGGGGAGTGACGCTGACAAATCGCCTCCATCCGGCGCCGAGGTTAAGAATCGGTCGAGCTACAATTCTACTACCCTTATACGTCTTCAGGGTGTCGACATGGACAGCTTCACCTTTTACCCCTGCTTGAAAATGAACAGCTATCTGTATAACTCCCATCTGCAGCCAGGTTCCGGCACCAACAAACCGTCAAGGCAGGAACAAAATGTATAAGACACAGCAAGCTGATAAACTGCCTTTTGAAATAAATCTTATATATAACGAGTATTGAACGAAGCAACGGGAAAAGTTATGAGACTGTAGGTCAGGCCCGCTCAGCCTTTGTCAGTTACGGGCAACGTCGACAAGATTTGGTCTGCTTGCACGCAATGTTAAATTTAACACACAGAACGAAGAATGAATAAGCTTACGTGTGACTGTGTTCATAGATTTACTTGTACGTCATATATATATATATATATATATATATATATATATATCACGTGCGATAAAAACACTGATAATAATAATAGCAGGAAAAATTTATAAACATGTAATTTACTACTAGGCTAGAGTGTCGTCATGTGACTAATGCAATGTATGTCTCCATAAATAAACAGCTCATATGTTTCCAAATTGCTTCAGAATTCTGTCTCGTCTTCACCAAGGAAAGGGTTAAAAGACATTACTGATTTCCAGGCAACAGCAGGCAACCTTACACTCAGTCTCGAGCAACAGGATGCCCGCGAGCTAGGGGCTGAGCGGCCATGGTCTATTCCCTTGTGAGTGTCTGTGGTGTAACTGACTGTGGCGCTACCGGCTGTAGTGTGACTGTGGTCTGACTGTTCGGTCAGTATGTGGCCGTTGCAGAGGCCTATAGAAAACCAGAACTTTTCCCAATCCCTTTCCAGTCTGCCATCACACAGATGAATTTCTTTTCCGATTTGATCATGACTAACTGCAGCCTATCTAAAGAAAGCTCAGCAAAATCTGCTCGCGCATTGTCAGTACACCCCTCACACAATTTATGTCGTTCCTACGGTCCCCGGCTTCTGTTCTGAAATTCCTAACGTCGCCTTTTTTATTTAATCCGTGACAAGTTTACTGTATTTTGTTTATTCCTTCCACTTGAGTAACACAAACAAGAATCAGTTACGTATGTCTGTTTTGCTTCAACCACTTCCCCTCACCTTCACGTATTGAGTAATTTTACGTTAGTACTGGCCTCAAACATTTCTCTGTATCATCCCTCTATCTTAATATTCAACTTATGTGCTTACAAATTCTTGATATCATTTATCCTGTGTTTTCGTCCATTTTCTCTGTACAGAACAAACTATTCAAACACAAGACCCAGTTTAAGCTTACCGCTCCTGTAACTCTCTGCTCAAATGACTCGTAAGAATTTCAGAATCTTTCTGACACAAAAATTAACATGCGTGTTATCTGGGGTGTCCTAGTGGACATTTTACTGAAATAATGACATTATTTTTCATTATTCCATTTGCGTTCAGATTTTATTTGCACCAAGTGGCAACACTGTTGCCCCGCTAGCTCTTTTTTCTCTGAGCCGTTGTGGATTTTGTGTGTGCACTTAATTCCATTTATAAACAGGGCACTGTTCCACTCTATCGTGCTGAGACTGCTGGGACACGCTGTGGACAAGACTGGACGCACTAACACACTCCATGGTGTATGACACTTTATAAGTAATACATTATAACTCATCCACTTACTACTCTTACGTGTTATTATATATTTCCAACATTTAATATGTACATCATGTACTTTTCACTCCAGAACCCTCAATTAAGAAGTCCTAAAAATTCATAAATTTTGTTGTGCTACGGAACGTATACCAGTAGCATGTTCAGTACTGAAACTTTGGTCTTCCTCTTTGCTATACAAGATAACAATGTTAAAATACACAGGAACTATATTTTTCTCGTTGTTTTGTATGGCTGCGACACTTGATTTCGCACATTAATGAAAGAATATAGACTAAGGTATCCGAGAACATGGTGCTGGAGAAGATATTTTGGTCTAGGAGGAAGAACACAGCTGGAGACTGGAGTAAACTACGTGACGAGGAGCGTAATAATATGCATTCCTTATTAGTTTACTAATACAGTGATAAAATGAAGGAGAGAAAGGGGAGTATATACAGGGGTTTGGTGGGTAAACATGAAGGAAAGGGAACAAATGGAAGTCCTAGACGCGGATGGGAAATGATTACTAAACTACGCCTTAAATAAATAGGGCGGGAGGGCTTGGACTGTATTTATCGAGCACAGGGTAGGAACAATTGGTCGGCTGTTGTGATCCAGGTCATGAAGATGTGGTTCGTAAAATGCAGGGAGATTCTTGTGTTGCTGAAAAACTATCAGCTTATCACAGAGGACTCTGCTCCACTGAGTTACATATTGCACCACAACGTTTCAAATTCAGAGAGACAAATCGATCCCGATGTGCCGGCTCAGCCACTGTGCGTATGCTAGCAGACATCCACCTGCAAGCGGCAAGTCACAATAACGCCACCAGAAACTGCGTCTTCAGCTAACCGAAGAGGATATGGGATGGCGGGGGCGGGGAGTTTAAGGAAGTACGTCATGTCCTGTCATGAACACACAGCGGAGGTTAATGACCAACAGGGTGGAGGGGACAGGGTGTTGAAGTCAAATGTGTACGATTCCTTTCTTATGGCTACCTTTCGTTCAACGACGCTCTTGTTAGCAAAGGAACTGTTCTCCTTTCCTTTCTAATAAGTTGGTTCTTATTATTTTACCGAACTCTTTCCAAATGCCGTAATAACTGTTTCTCCTCTCTATCGTCTCGTCATTATTTATGGATTCCGCTCTCCCTTATTTTACCTCTTCCTCCCTTTCCCTTCCTCTTCATTTTCTTTCTTATTATCAAATGACAAATAAAATACTGATGGTCACAAGCATGATAATCCTTCCCACAATCTTGTTCCCCGTCGTCTCCTCCCGCTTGAACGTCCTGCACTTTTATTTTTATTTTTCTTGCTATTATATTCACTCACAATCCTCTCGTCTCCCTTGTCTTCCTCTTTCTCCCAATTCTTTTTCCTCCTCCATTTTCTTCTCCCCACTCTTGCCTCTAATCATAGGTTATTTAACAACGCTTTTCCAGTTGCAGCACAAACTGTGCACGTGTATTCATAAACGCACAGCGTGTAAAAATGTCGGTCTGACTTGACTGAAGTCTCTAAGCGAAAGTCGCCGAAGAGCTGCGGAAATTCACGACACGCGTTAAGATAACAGTCATGCAGAAAGAAATTTAAATAGAAGTGTAGGGCATTTATTATTATTATTATTACTGTTTTACGACAATTCCGTTAAATCTTTTAGCCTGGCTCGGTCCGACACAATGTACAATTAGTTAAGTGCAGCGTCTCTACATCACATGACACGAAAAGAAGCCCGCGACACCAGACTGCAATTCAACAATAAGGAAAGGGTCTGTGTAATTAGCCACCTCACAGTTGTTTGTTGTTACATTCAGGCACAAACCCGTGCAAAAAGTGGGACCATCAGTCGCAAAGACCTTCAATCTTGCCTACCGGACACATTTCAGTACTAAAGCTTCATAAATTTAAAGTGTTTATTTCAAGATGCTGTCACCTGCTAAATTCATAAGTCAATTTGCTTTGTATTACAGAACTTGACTTATAGAACCAATAAAACTGTTGTCAGTCAGTGGACATCTGTGTGTACCTTGCAATACGTGTCATGTATTGTGAAGCCTTAGTGGATATTGGTGCTTGTTTGCTTAGGTTGTGATGTTACATTATTGCACACAATTGTGATTCCAGTGTGTGCAAAATGCCGTGGCTGTACTGGTGTGTGTGTGTGTGTTTTTTGTATATGTGTGTATGTATGGATATGTATATTGTGTGTATGTGTGTGTCACCAGTAACTGCAATAGAAATGGCCCATTATAATGGGGCATGGATCAGCGTATCTTGAAAATTGCACTAGTGATTGTATTTTCAAAATTAGCAGTAATAATTTGAAATAATAGTATCTAAGTAATTAACTAGCTAGCTCCACGGAGAAGAGTCCTTTCTGAATATCTAAGAGGTTTTCAGCTAGTCAAAAATTTTCCCACAGTTTATGCAACGCGAATGTTCATTACCGCTTTCCTAAGAACGCGCCACGTGTCACTATCCTGAGCCAGATCAATCCAGTCCATGTCTCCGTCCCACTTCCTGGTCCATTTTAATATTATCCTCACATATATGGGTAGGTCTTCCAAGTGGTTCTTTCCTTCAAGCCACAATAACATCTACGATTTTTTTACCGCCTAATATTTTTTTTATTTTCAGACAAAACATCCCCGTTGTGTTCAAGCGTACGTATGTAAAAAAATAAATAGGATCGCAGTCTGTAGACACTTTTATCATATGTATAGCCGAAGCATGAAGCTGTTTCTTACAAGTACGATAAAAGTCGTGTTTATACTCTAATCCCACTTCATTCCTTTATATACCGTATCTTCTAGGGTAAAAGGATAAAAAAAAATCTAAAATAAGGGTGTACAGGCGGTATATTTTATGTGAAATTTATGTACATATTTTGTCTTGTTATCACTATTTTTCAAGCTAACTATGAAGCTACATAAGTCTTGACAATGCAAGTTGTGCCACAAATATTTCCTTGGCGATGTGTATTGATCGAAACAATTTCGAGATTTATTAGAAGGTATTAAAACACATATTGGCATGGTGATGGTGCCTTTTCCTATGTAGAATTTAAGTTACTTTCATGCTTTATGTTCTACTTTTACGGAAATCTATGCATAACTTGTTAAGCAGCCATCACAGTAGCACAATGTTTCATAATGTTGATGCAACGTTAACGCTCAGTTAAACTGCAAAACACTCATGCAGCTGAGGTGGCAGTTACTGTTAATTTTAATGTCAGCATGTGCTAATTAAAACCTTACGAGATAACAGTAGTGATAAAGCACGACCAGAGTCACATACACACACAAACACACACACACACACACACACACACACACACACACACATACACATACACATACACATACACATACACATACACACACACATACATACATACATACATACATACATACATACATACATACATACATAGAACAAGTACTCCTACACCTTGTGTGCCGCACTGCATTTGATCGCAAAATACTGCCGTTGGTAAGGAGTTGTAAATTGGAACACAAAACTCATACGATGCATTTTAATCAGAAAATAATGCTTTAAAATATAAAATATTTACACGGCGATAAAATCTGAAATGTTGAAGAGTATATACGGAAGCTGAAACGGGACAATTAACAGACTGGTTACATGGAGCAAAGTTCTCTCTACTCCTCAGAATACAACCCATCGATAGGTGCACTTGACGGAAATGTGAGGGAGTGGAGATGTATTTCCACATATTCTTAACCTCGGTACTACCTGTGTGTGAGAGGTCAGCGACAGGCCCCAGCCGCGTTACCCGGGAAACAGCGCCCCGTTACCGATTTCGTGCCGACTGCAGCCACGCACAGTGTTAGGGAGCTCAGCTAGCAAGCGATGTGGCAGCTACAGCCGGGAGTTCAATAAAGTTCGATTTTAGTGTACGGACGCGCAAGCAAATAGTTCTTCTAGTCTTCCATTTCACTGAATGGATTTCGAAGCACGTCGCATGGAGGGTACGTCTTTGTTCTGTTTACAAGGCGAAGTTTCCAAGATTTTTACATCCTTTGATAGGAGAGGACTTGTATATGAACTGTATACACAAGTTTTCTCTTTGTTGTAGGCGCCATTCAAATGAAGCGCTGTTACCATGCGACTATTTATATAACACGTCTACCGGGACGCTCTCCTCTTCACAATGCGTCATGGAGCAGTGACTCTTCCAGCCACAGACTGGGACGAAAATCTTTTATCAGATGTGAAGTGTGATAATTCCGGAGATTCCAGTTTTCTGGAATATGACACCATGTCTTTGGCCTAGTAGTTACCGACGTTTCGAATGAATGTCGTACCTTCATCGTCACAGCCAGGCAGCACAGTGACACAGTATCATAACCTAGAGAACAGGAAATCTCAGCCGGACCGCGGTGAGAATCCCTAACCTCGCAAATTCCAGCGCTCATTTCCTGAGGGCCAAGACCTTACAACTGACACAGAGAACCATTAATCAAGGCAAAAGTGGCCAGTCACTCTTCAGACCGCGCATCCTCAGACACTGCGGCAGTCTTTCCGTGCTTTTCTTGTAAAGTCTAAGCTAACGTCAAAATTAGTCAGTCAGTCAGTCAGTCAGTCTCTCCATGCTGTCGTCGAGTCCCACCTTTCTCCTTCTTCTACGGGAACCATGATCACATTTTACCAAGCAATCAGTCCCACAACTGCAGTTCTCCTCTCCGCACTGTTCTATTCTTCTCCAGGCCTTCTGTCTGGTATTTAAATATGCATAGTTTTAAAGACTCAATTTAATATAAACTTTATTTTAAAACTAAGTTCCTACCTGCAAGCCTCGTGGTACGTATGTTACCAGTGAGCCGTACGTATGTTACCAGTGAGCCGTACGTATGTTACCAGTGAGCCGTACGTATGTTACCAGTGAGCCGTACGTATGTTACCAGTGAGCCGTACGTATGTTAC
>Ga0123354_10019252_pt1 | contig 10719 bp, 7 predicted proteins | sample TergutLab28metaG_2_FD_97872 | JGI IMG/M metagenome (GOLD analysis project Ga0123354, IMG submission 97872) | Labiotermes labralis P4 segment gut microbial communities from Petit-Saut dam, French Guiana - Lab288 P4 | ecosystem: Host-associated > Arthropoda: Insects > Digestive system > Gut ...
CCCTTTGGCGTGCAGGGGCACCCGAATATAAGGATCTATCAAATAAGGGAGGAATGATCCCTTGGCCCGGTTCCCACCCCCCTAGGAGGACAACCCCCACACCACCCCCCCCCCCCCCAAAAAAAACCTGGAATCACACTGGCATTTTCTAGCACAAGCAAAGAACACCTTAAATTAGTCTTCCAAATAACAGCAAACACATGTGCATGAACATAATTCACAGAAGCCAAAAAATTTATGTTTATTTTGAACACTCCAGGATAATCCTTCTACACACACTGGGATTCAGTTACCATATGACTGTCAGTAGCAAATGAGTACCAACGTGAAACAGTAAACTTACGTTTCAGAATGCGTAATGTGGAGACCAAGATTACAATTACTTTTAATTGTGTTGTTCCAAGCTCACTGAATTATAAGTAAAATGTTTTAGAATGGTGAAACCTGAATAAGTACAAAAAATCATAAAGTACAGTACAGTACTGTTGAACAGTTACTGGTCCAAGAGCAGGTTACTAAATTATATTATTAGGCACCTACTTATATTAAATCACAGAAAAACAGCCAACTGCTAATGCCATATTTAGTGTAAATAATAGCACTGTTAATTTAAGAAACATGCAACAGAGAAGTGAGAGATATGTTTTGTATAGTTATGCTGTCAACTACTAAGATTATACAGTAACAATTGCAGGTGAATGAAATATGCATATGGAGCATTAGTGCAATGATTGTGATGGGGAAACTGAAGTACTTGGAGAAAAACCTGTCCCAGAGACACTCCTGTTACCACAAATCTCACCTGGACTGGCCTAAAATCAAACCTGGGTCTCCACACAAAAGGCTGGCAACTAACCACCTAAGCCATGGCATATCCACCAACACAGCAGAAATAAGCTGTGCTATACATTAAAGTGGTGTGTAAAGTTATGGTGCAGTTTTTAATATTTGCTATTCTGTGACTGTGATACAAATGTGAATGAAATGTGAAATTACAAAACTGTGAAAATGTATGCCTTATTCAGAACATTTAGAATCTCAACTTCATCTCTGATGCTTTGCTTCAAATGGTCAATGCAGTCATTTTTGACCCTCCAACATCACTTACATAATGGGTAACAGTATCGGGGGTAAGTATGGAGACTGAAATTCTTAACTCCATAGCTATCAGCCACTGCATGTCAATCACAATGGTCAGGAAAAGGCCTGGTCAAGCAAAACAACACTCCCCTGTGCACGAAAAATACGTGATGGTCACACAAGCACACTCCCAGAAGGTGGAGATTCTAAACACTAGCCACCTCAATCTTCGGGCCTATATCTGCTAACATTTTCAAGAGTGAAAATCAAAGACATGGACAGTTGAAAGCAAAGAATCAAAAATGCCATTCAGGCGGTAATTCCTGATATTCTCACTTGGGGATCAAAAAAATAAGAATCTCACAGTTTAGCTTTCATATTTCTGAAACTAGCTATTAACTAATAACATGTGCATCATATAATCTGGATGGAATTCATAGGATCACAAATATGAATATCCTACACACTCAAACACATATATATGTAACAATACTGGACAGTCTTTGGTTGATTCAGCAGGAGTATACTGGCAGGCATATGACTCATCACTCACTCTACAGCTCGTTGACATAGCTACAGTTACCACAGCACAAACACTGAACATGAGAACAGAGATCTCACTTTATCTGAAGTGGGTTCCACTTCCAATCCACAGCCCTAATCACAGTTTTTAAACAGGTTTCTTATCAAAATTGCAAGTGAAGTTTACATATGCACAAGGGCAGAATGAAGAAAAGTTTTCCATTGTCAGCAAGTATTGCAGAGCCATGGATAAAAGCATGCCATGTGAAATTACAAAGAAGAAAGTCAAGCTGCTGCAACTGAGACAAGTATCTGAACTGCAACACTGACAGGTCAGAGGACACACTGCTAATGTGGAATAAGGGGAAGGCAACAAAGAAGTTGAAACTGGTCATTATTACAAAAGGGACACACACACTTGCAGAACAATTATACAAGAAATTCTAGTGATCAAGTAGCACACAGCCCCAGTTCACCCAGTGTCCCTGAAGATAACAAACACAGTAGGTTCTACATGCCATCCTATAGCAACATGATGAAACAAGATCTCCCTGTGCAAAATTAAACCTGCAACATGCTAATATATTCCATAAAGCAAGTTCTGTTCACCCATAATCCCACATCACATTTAAGAACCTTAATTGCGTTCCATGCTACACCTTTAGTCGATGGCACACAACAACGCAGTTGTTGAGAATGAACAAATCACTGCTACTGCTGCTAGGGTTTAGTCTACCAATGGTGCTGGCAGTGCCTGCTGGTCTCCCTAATGACCTCTGTACTTGTAGTTGTTGTCCACGTTGTGCCAGCATATTACTTGTAAAGGCACATCAAAAGTCCCTGTTAAATTTTCTTACCATTACATACAAAGAAGAACATAACTTTTCAGAATATCCAGTCTAACAGATGGAAGAGCAATTTCCTCGTCCACTTCCACACGCAACGGCTCATGGAATAGCTACTGGCCATCCAGTCTCCCTTATTCATGAAATGCATGTGACAGACATAATCCTCCATAATGAGTAGTTTCATAGCTTTCCATTGCTTATTGCAGAAATTACCTTCTATTGATGCAAGTTCCATGAACATGTGATTGTCTCTCTTTTTTCTGCACAGTATTGCTGTCTAATCACCTCTGGTCCTTACTTTAATGTCATTCTGTTCCAGTTTTATTTTCTTGGGTCCAAGTTCCCTTCTATTTGGTGTGACAGTCCACCAAGAGTTAATTATTTTTCTGTCCTGTACAAATGACATTCATATTCCTGATCTTACAAATTGCATCCAGACTACAGAACCCATGTGGGTTAATGGAAAAAACTTCCATGACAGCGTATTTTTTCCAGGGCCCCTCTACATTTCCCATTAGAAAGTATGTACAACTGATAAAGAAACACCTATTGTATTTCACCAGATCTTATACTAAGTATGTATCAGTTCTTACACAGCTGTGTGTGATCAAGGTTGAAATCCCAATACATGTCATGTTCAGCCAAGATTCCTTGCTCCTAAGGTATTTTACATCTGTATATTAACACATCAGATTTTGCAAACTTTCCCACATTTAAAATATTTACATCTGTATGGCCACCACTGGCTTTGCTTCATAAATTACTCTGTGCATTTAATGTTAAAAACTGTAAAATCATATAACAGATTCTAATAATCTCCTGATTCTTTAGGGCCTCCCAACTGTTAACTGTTCCACCTACCCAACTTTCACAAATTCTTAGCATCCTTATCCAGATGACTGTTAGTAGACCCAGTTGACTGGAACCCACTGATGTTCTGTGCTTAGCGCATCCAGAGCTTCAACCACCTTCCGGAATGTTATATCAAAGTCTTCATTTACTAGCACAAGATCAACGTACTTTTCATAAGTTCGTTGTAAGCATGCACTTTCTTCTACCGTCTGACGAAGGTCTTCCTCCTGGAAACACACATGGCACAAATTCAGTATGTCAAATAGCTTCTTTTTTTCCCTTCTTCTTCTGTAGGATGGTGACTCTCTCTCACAGGGACAAGGTCAAATAATCTTATTAATTTCATTAACTCCTAGGCCTGCAGTAGTAATGATAGTGCACCTACCCACAAAGCCCTCCAACACCAAATTTTGCACCATGTGACTACTTCACCTTTCTTTGGCATTACGATTACAAATGTCTATACTATGGTCTGCCTTCTTCTTCCACTGCCCCTCCCAGCAGACTAATGCACAGATCTCATTCCATGGTACATACAGACTCGTGTGTATATCAGCTTTTATTGTTCTCTTGTATGCACAGTACACTGTGTCTGATATATGACACAGGTGAATGGAAGTCAAGACACAGAACAGGAACACAATGTTTGGTTATAGAGAAATGAAATAAAATTCATATTTTAAAATTCCTTTATCTTTGATAGCTGACTTTGACAATTGCCTGAAATTAACACACTTTCTTCCGAATATTATTACAACAAAAGAACACATCTAATTTTCTGCAGGAGATAGAGAGAGCTCTATAAATGCGATAAACTAATATGAATATTTCATGTACACAAGCTTCCCAAAACGTGCAACAAAAATTCTAAAAAAACTAACATGTATTATATTGATAGGCTCTACGCATGGGTTCCATAATGGGGCTTGTTCTAAAAAAACTGCACAGGGATTATTCTGGCCAAAGGAGCACAAGCTGTTACAGATAGTACCGCATGGGCACTGAGATGGAATCCTATTAATGCATTAGTTGATGGATCCCCTCAACAAACCCCCCCAAGTTGCCACTGGAACCACTACAGCCTTGATGACTTCAACCTGAATCTAAACATACATGAGTATTTTCTTGAGGGAGCTGAACACAGTGAAGTTAGACATACAGACAGGGGTAGAGAAGGGGCGGGGAGAGAGAGAGAGGCATGTTGTAATGGCAATGGACGAACACTGTCCAGCACATATGTGCACCATGCTTTGGACAGTGCATGCTACATGAGGATGAGTGTCACTGATACCCCTTGTGAGAATGCTGGATTCTTTCTCTTGATGGAAGTAATAGGACCTTCAAGGTTGCTACAGTAGCAATGTGCAGTAATAGTTTGACAGTTATGTCACAGTCCTTGAACACTTAAGTGTGTGAGTCACACAAAAATGTCAAGGCTGCAATGGTGTAGCAGGACCAGCACCACCCCAGCAAGTTCCCTAAGACACAGAATCCATCAGCTAGTGCGTCAATAGGATGCCTTCCTCAATGCCCATTGGAGCTACCATTAATAGCAACTACCACTGCAGCCTGAACAATTCCCAGTGATGTTCCACCGCAACAAACCTCATAATTAATACCACTTCCAATTAATATTAAAATACAGTTAATGTCTGAATGATATGCATATAACACACAATTTTTATCACACCAAGGTTGACAAATATTATCTTAAACCAATATTTTAATCTCAGGTATAACAAAAACAATATTTTTAAGAACTACAGTTTTTCCTAGAAGAACAATAAACTTTCTGACTGGTGAGTAGGAGCATGACACTTCTTTAGGTTTGGGATGGTAAGAATCCACACAACATGAACTTCCAGAGTCCAAACCTGGTGCTTCAGCTGCAGCAGTCTAAATTACCCTAAGTATATGGTCAATAAATTTTAATAACTTACTCCTCAATGTTTAATTTCATTAGGATGTGACAGACTGACTGTTACATGGTACTGCATATACAGCCAAACATGGCACAGCCCATGAAAGCTAACACATAGTTGTGAAATATGCTTCAAGCCCAAGTTTTAGGTGATCATAGTAAGTTTAGTTTGATTTAAAAAATTACAAATCTTACAATACATTACATTCAGTTTTCAGATGAATAAGAGACATACTTATATGTGACATTCTGTTAAGTTTAATACCTGGATAGTGGTAGTCAGCATAGTGATTAGACTACAGGCTGGATGATTCACATTAGGAGGACCAGCATGGGCAAAAAATTATTCTCTTCTCCAGAATATCCAGCCTGGCCCTCGGGATCACCCAGCCTCCCATTCAATGGGTACAGGGTGAAAAGCAGCTGGGGCATGCATATGACCACTCACCTTCATCCAAAACCAAAGTTGCCTATAATTCCCCTACTTGTCATCACGGTGTGTACAGGGACAACATTACCTTACTATAGCTATTACATTAGATTTAGTCTTATTTGTTAACATGATGATGATAATGGAAGCAGCCTTACTGAAACTAAAGTCATGAGAACTTGAAAACTAGATTAAGATCACATGAATAACTCCATACTTCTATCTTAAACAGAAATTAATTTCTTAGAACTAACATTTATGTTGACCAATTGCAGTATTTCATACTTTTAAGATAATGCAGACAGAGCTATGTGTATATTCCAACCCCAGATGTCCTAAAATAAAAGCGCTATATAAGGAATTACGTTCAAAACCAATTTAACAAACTTTTCCTCATGTAGTACGTTTAATACTCACTGCCTTGAAGACCAAGACTGCAATTCAGTGTTCACATCTGCTATGTGTTAGTACTGAAAATATGTGACAATGAAGTGAAAAGAGATCTTGAGGACAATCTAAAAGGCATGATGATTAAAAGCGAGGTGGTACTTACTTCATACAATGAAGCCAGAGATTCCAGCGTTCGTGCGCGACGTGAACTGTACCTTATAGAACTGGCTCGATCAAACTATACATGCAACATAAATACACAACAATTAACACTGATCTACACATAATCCATTCCACAAAACAAAAAAATCAACTTAAAAAAATACACAGGAAAACTCAGATTAATAAAACACTTATGCAAAAACAAACCAAATTTTCAGTCTGCCTTCCACCGCAGCTTGATTGTAGCAGTAATCAAAAGCTGCCTATAATTGGATTAAATAATATGCATTTTTGACAAGTTATCTGTGGGCCCTAAAATGGCAAGAGAGTTAAAGTTCTCAAGGTGATGACTACGAAGATTTCTGTCTTTCATGATGTGACATTTTCTAGTCTGTCAGCATGCACAAACATTCTGGAGGAACATGCTGCTTGCAACTATAGGGCAGAAGGAAAAAAAACCCTGAAGATGGTAGCAGGTTGTTCTCAAACGCTGGTACGTACTTAGCAAACAATGTGGCACCTCATGTCAGAAATCAGTAATCTTCAATGGGGTGGCTCTCTGTTAATCAGGGGTGAGAAACTGGGGCACCATGACTGAAGCAGAAGTATTAGAGTATAATGTTAGCTGATTTATTCAGTGGTGCAAACTACATGTTCAGACTAATTTGCAACTGCCAAAACATGTCAAAAGAGTGTTCAGATAATAAGACTGCAATTTAACTATATTTATACTCCGTGGTTTCACAAGAAACAAATATGGTATCATGGAACATTTTTCATTTTATTGATAGATGTACTTTAATTTGTGCTGCAGCACAGATTCAACAAATTAAACAATGAAGGCAATGTGCGTAAGAAAATATATTCTCACCCTACCGGACAAACACAAAAATTGGAGGGACTCTATTGACTAGCCTATTTATTAGCACCTTATTAAGGAGGACTCCTACAAATTGAGTCAGAGGAAGAAATAAACATAAGGTAACATGATTTTAATATACACACACACACATATATACATATACACACACACACACACACACACACTTTCCTTTAAATCTGCATTGGAAATTCAACTGTCACAGATTGTTAGTAACTGGTAAAGAAGAGATGCAGCAAATTCATACATCAACAACATATCTATAAGTAAAGAAGAACAATGAAGTATGCAACATGACTGTTTTCAATAGACTCCCGTATTATCGAACAAGTGAAAGTACTATTTCGTGTATATCTACAAAAAGGCCACAGAATGAAGTTTCTGAAGAAAATGAGACAGTAATGCATCGAAATATTGATTGTTTCATTTCCAGCTTTTTGGTTTACAAATGGACATATCTACCAATGTAAAATGATTAGCCTTCTGTAATTTTGATATCTAGACCTACCATACTTACCTGAACATAACACAAGAATTTTTTTGAAATTCAGAATCTGAAAATGGTGGGTCACCTTGTATTTGCACAGGAAAATAAACATGTTCGGTACGAGTATGTTCCAAAAACTTAAAACTGTGGAGAAGCAGGCATCTTATATTCAGGAAAATATAGTATTTACAACAGTGAACTTGTTCAGAGACTTCAAAACAATACATGAGGAACAAATGTATTACTGCAACATACAGGAAAGGACACAACTTACATTAATGACTGACAGTTCATGACAAGCAGGCAGGTTCATATGCCAGCACAACAAACTGTTGGTCTTAAATGCTACACCAAAGATGTACCTGCACAGAAAGCCTTGCGTGCAAAATGCAGACTCAGTCTGGAGCAAACCTTCTGAGTGCTTAACCCTTTATTTCCACCCTCAGTGCACTGTAGTTACCTCCAGTTCTTGACATGCTGTCGGCCTCAACACACTGTTCATCCTACAGATTTAAAACCCCTCCACCTTGGGCAGCAGTTGAAACTTAAAAGCCCCAGCAACAATGAAGGGCTACTAGCATTCACAGAACCACCGAGGTTTTTGTTCAAGTTACTTCACTTTTATGATCACATATGTTGGAATTTAAAGCCAAGAATTTCAGAATTTAGTTCATTCAAATGCAAGGCATTTGGCACAAAAAATAACACACTGTTAAAAAATATGTATTCAAGTGAGAAACATAACAAGATTATTAAAAAAATTCTACACATGCTTCTCACTAGATTTTACATGAAAGGTGAGACTCAAGAATGCACTCTCAATAGAAAGGAAAAATGAATGATACATATGTTTATGCAATATGGGTTAAAATTTTTAATTAAAAACTAACATTATGGACATTAATTCAGTGAAGTTCCATTTCATACTGAAACTAAGACTGCACACAAGTACAAATATTTTGTCATGTAGCACAACAATACTTCAAGCAAAACACAAAGCAAATACATTGCAACTTTATGCAACTATGCACTCACAGTGAGATTCCTGTTTGAGGATCCAGTGGAGCGGTTAATACCATAGAGATGCTTTAACTGTTCCATCCCAGGGGCAGCTATGAATATTACATATGGCATGAACTCTGATGAGTTGTGGAGTATCTTCAAGGCCTTAGAAGAAACAGTATAGTACACTTTATTAGCCAAGGCATCTGTACTCTGACTAAAATATCCCATTACATACCTTTCTTGTTTAAATTTCACTATCTGGATAATGGATGCTAGGATTTGTGAAAATGGCACATCATTCACAATGCTACTTTCTGTACATCTGATCAGGCTGTGAATGAGACCTGTAACTACTCACTTCTAATTTCTTATTCTGAGTAGGTCCTATCTGGTGTGAACTGATTATGGCAGATAATAGGTGTGTACATTTAGTCTTTTGTCTTTGCTTGTATTTATTTTAGCTCTCACTTATTCTATTTCTATTTTTCAGGACTACTTCTAACTCAAATTCCTTCACTCCACAGCAGTGGCTCTTCTCAGTTCATCAAACAGCAAGCTGGTCAAATACATCTCCATCCATACAGTACAAGTGCAAGTGAACAAAGAATGAAGGGAACACACATCAGGTTAAATGCAGCAATTACACCTTTATCACAAAGCCAAAATACTCAGAGAAGATCAAAAGAATGTGCGTATCCATTCAAAACTTTTTCTTGGCATCACATCACTCATGCTCTCAGCTGACAAATTTTTTCACTTCATGAACTTTTTTATTGGAATTACGATATTTCTATATACCGTTATAGGTCTGCACAGTATGATGCAAGCAGTAACACTGCAACAGTAGCAGCAACCAAAATGCTATCTAAATATATGATTCTGTGTTTGCAGAGTACAATACAAGCAGTAACACCACACCACTGACAGCATTTGCAGCATTCTATAAACAGATATAATTTAATAAAAGTGTACTCACAGCAGGGCTACAATCTAGAACACACATTTTTCCCTGACGAATGATATCACGAATGGTGTCCAGTTTTGTGCCATACAAGTTTCCATTATGTTCTCCGTATTCCAGAAACTTATGCTGTCTAATATCCTCTTCCATTGTTTCACGGTCAATGAACCAATATCCACGGCCATTTTCTTCAAGTACCCGTGGAGTTCGAGAAGTATCTACAACAACAGAATAAACAGTCAGAACTTCAATACTAAGTAACCCCACACTGTGTCTCCCCACATTATGGGTTAGAGCCATCAATGGGTGGCTATGTCCCATAATGTTACAGCTAAAACTTTTTTTGAACAAAATAAGAAAGAATTAAAGGCTCTGGATACAGATGCATTACAAAAACATTTATATAAAATTTGAAGTTTTCAATGAGCCAAGATCATTCCTTACTTGATGTCAGATACTGTGTTACTTACAGGGTACAACTCCACCAAATTTGTCTGGATCACTGTTGATTAGTCGGTTCTTTAATGTCCTACGCCCAACACCCTGTGATCCGATAAGAGCCAGTGTTCTTCTCTTGAAAGGAGGCATGCGTGTCACCTCTTCATAAAGCAACAGTTCTGCTTTGTCAAATTCACTGTTTGATTTTGACTGATACATCGCTTTCCTTTTCCTTTTTGACATCTAAACAATAAATAAAATACAAATTTGTAGTCTCCACATTATACTACCTAGTATTCAATACCAAACAATGTAAAAATTAATATTTTAGAATGTTTTTATGTATGCCGTGCAGTAAGTGCATAAAATAAATGCATAATAGGGATGTGAGGTTTGAGGCCCTCAAACAATGAATATAAAGACTATGGTCTTCTGAAATGTGACATGTGGTTAGCCATTCTGGGGGGAGAAGAGCCATAAAACTTTCAGTTTTATTCTCTAGCATGCAGAGAATGACAAATCAGAATCCATGCTCTTTCAGGACTGCCAAGGAAGATAAGCTATCACACCAGTTGTCAGACCCACAATCTAGGCAAAAACCAAAAATTCTGCATCATGCATAAAGATTCAGCAATTTCAGTGTGCCAGCAAGAAGCATTATCATTGCAAAGCAACAGAAGAACCAGTACTCACAAACCATCAGGAAACTCAATGCATTTTTGGGGTGCAGCAAATAGTGGGCA
>Ga0123354_10019253_pt1 | contig 10719 bp, 5 predicted proteins | sample TergutLab28metaG_2_FD_97872 | JGI IMG/M metagenome (GOLD analysis project Ga0123354, IMG submission 97872) | Labiotermes labralis P4 segment gut microbial communities from Petit-Saut dam, French Guiana - Lab288 P4 | ecosystem: Host-associated > Arthropoda: Insects > Digestive system > Gut ...
CCACTCAACCTCGTGAGGTCAATTGAGGAGCTACTTGAGTGAAAAAAGTAGCGGCTCCAGGTCTAGAAAACAGAGATTAACGGCTGTGGGGACCCGTTGCGCTGACCACGTGACACCCCTCTAACTTCGCCGACCGGCGGCGGCCGCTCTGTCTGTATAGTTCGCGTGCGAACTAAGGCCACGGAGTTTATAATCATAAGGAGTATTACAATTATGTGTAGGGTGAGGCATGTTGACAAATATAAAATTATATTTAAATTAGTTATCAATCACTGGAGCATTGAGCATACTGTAGTTTCCTCAGGTCAACATCTGAGTTTTTCGACACATTCACGAATATTTTTCTCCTCAGAATATTTCCATTATAAAACATTTATTCCAGGATAACCTCTCGCGGCCCGGCGGTTGAGAAACACTGGGCTAGAGCTTCATACTGCTTACTCCTCATGAAACATTTGCCCATTTGCACCGTAAATAAGAGAAAGGCATACAAAATGGTGGTCGAAAATTCTAAAGGTCACTGACCAAATGGATGGAATAATATAACAGACAGACACAATGTACGTATAACGTAACACTGAGGTGCGTTCTTGTAACCATTGTTGCAGTGGAAAGTAATAAGTATTACATATTCTGAGCGTCGGTCTGTAGCCTTAGGTACCCAGTTCGCAACGCGCATGTGTCTTATTGTCATCTTCGGCCTGTCCGGCTGTACCACATTTTTTCACATTAACTCATAAACGAAACGACTTCCGTGAAAAAGTTATTGACTGTAAAATGTGTGTTTTGATTTTCTCTGCAGCATGTGTCAGAAATATTTGTCATTCTGAGATGAATTCAGCGAGATACTATCATAAATGTACATAGGTATACATGTAAAGAACTCATTATTCTTATCGCGTCTTAATGAGTTTTATGTAAAGTTTCTCGGGAGATTTTCGAAAAATACTGAAATTTCAAATTTAATGAAAATTTATCCAATGAGAGACGACTTCCGGGAGAAAGTTATTGACGCTAAAATGTGTATTTTGATTTTCTCTACATCTCGTGTCAGAAATACAGAGTGTCCCACTCGCTACCGAACCCGGCATTTCTTTAATAATTTTACCACTAATGAACAATTAGGCGCACTACAGACACACAATACAAACACATTCCTCTTCATTTCTCACACAACGAACGTACTCATGTTCAAATTTCGTTGCAATATCTTCATTGGTGTTAGAATTATTACAGAAATGCCGGGTTCGGTAGCGAGTGGGACACACTGTATTTGTCATTCTGAGATGAATTCAGCGAGATACTATCATAAATGTACATAGGTATACATGTAAAGAACTCGATATTCTTATCACGTCTTAATGAGGTTTATTTAAAGTTCCTCGGGAGATTTTCGAAAAATACCGAAATTTCAAATATAATGAATATTTGTCCAACGAGAGCGGAGTTGTTGCTTACGGACATACATGACGAAGCTAATAGTGGCGTTTTGCAATTTTGCGAACGCGCCTAGAAACAAATCCCATACTGAGATGTGGGCAAGACATCTGTTTAAGGATTGAAGCCAACAAGCAAATTATGTGAACAGGCTACTAAATCCTCTAATTCTGTTACAGAAGTGGGGTTTAGTGATCAGCTGAGCCACTGTTAGTTTCTAAACGCGTACTTTGTCCGCAAAAATTAATCAGAGTCATAAGAAAACTAAATGTTACCCATAGTGCCATGCACCGTAGTGTTCGTACATGTGTAAAAATCAGTCACATTACAGGCCCGAGGTATCCAGAGGGTTCCAGGAAGTTAAGGTTCCCAGATTACGTGACAATGACCCAGGATGGTGGTAAGGTTGTCAGCCTTACGCACAGGCCGCTTTTACCCCCAGGAAATGCTCCTGATACTCATTTCTGATAGAGGTTGAGTCGACCCCTAGGATCATAGTGCGATCGGAAGGAGTATGTTAATGAAAAATTCCAATGACACCATCTGGAAGTGAACCAGCGACCTTCCGATTTGCAGGACAGCACCTTAACCACTGTGCTATCTCAGTCCCCTCGTATATGTGTACAAGTATATATATATATATATATATATATATATAAAATTTGAACTATTTGCAAATTTGTTCTCTGCCCAAGCGATTATCGATTCGTGAATTTATTAAAAAAACAACTGTGACTAGCCCCGTTCAAGGTACTGCCAAATTTCACTCGAGCCTCTGGACTTCTGCACGTATCAGCATGGCTCCTTAATGTTTTTTCTTTAAACGTCCAGTGATTGAGTAACCTATATGTTTTGAAATACACACATCAATATACGTGCGTTGAGTAAAACTAATGCCTCAATTTCAACTGCTTCTTACTGAATATGAATTTTAATAAATGAAACACAAATATCATTCTTGGAGTATGCCCCTATAGCCCTGGTATTACTTTTCAAAATAGCCACCAAACGACGGCCCACACTTCCGCCAACGACAGACAAGTTTCAGGTTACTTACAACTGACTACAACGAAGTAACACGTTTCACCCCCTTTCTTCCCATCTATGCAACAGACGTAAATTTCCGTCAAAGAAGTTTGAAAAAAATAAGCGACAATTCTAAACTAGGACCAGAACTTTCGGCGCCGGGGCGCCATCCTCAGGAAGTCTTTCAGTTCAAAAGACTACAAGCCCAAAACGTTAATCTAGGTATTGAATCGCTGTCACTGGAATAATTAAAATATTAAATCCTAGAATACATAAAATTACCATACTGCCTGACACAACACACTTCGCACGCTTCTACTAGACGTGATCCCTTCGGATCACAAAAGATCGAGACACATGTTTGTATACACACTGTGTACAGAATAAAACAGCTGCGAGACTGTAGCGCCTGTAACGGGTGTCGCAAAATTTTAATATTAAAACCCTGTAATTTTTATGCTTATCAGTTTTTACGTATTTTAGAATAGTAACATTTCAATAATTCCAAAGAGTGCGAAACATACTTAGATTAAAGCGTTGGACTTGTATTCCTTTGATCTGAAAGACTACCTGAAGATGGCACCCCGGTGCCGAAACATGTGGGGGATTAATATTTGTGATAAATTGCATTTTATTAGGTGCAGTTGTTGGCTGAAGTATCGATTATCAGAATATGCACGGTATGGATAACATAAAATAGGACCACAACGTCTACCATTCCTTTATATATTATTCAAAATTTACAAACGCTGCATTCCCTTACAAAAAGCGAAACTTGACAACACTGTAAACAAGTTTAGGAGAAACGCCTTTTTCCAGACATGTCAAAAGACTTTCCTGTGCCGCTGCACCAGTACAAGAACACGTAGGAAATGTGAAGGGGTGACTTCTCGTTTTTAACCTCGGCACTAGATGGAGGCTGGTGGTGAGTTTCACGTTCTTATCATTTTGACCCCTGAGTAAGGCGCAGGCAGACCACAGCACAGATCTGTAGAAATTATGTTGGACCTGCTTGAAATCGAACTCCATTCGTAGCACCACGTCGCCAGTTCGTTGTTAAGAGCCATGAATGATGAATACATCGCGGACAGTTACCTCATACATGAAAACCAAATTATACAGCAGGTAGTAAGTTAATTATATAACAGTAGTAAAAGATAAAGCCGGTGTCAGCGGCCGCTCGCCTGCTGAGATTGTGGGTTCGAATCCTACCGGCGGCTTGATGTCTGTTGTGAGTGTTGGGTGTTGTCAGGTAGGAGTCTCTACGACGGACTGATCACTCGTCCAGAGGAGTCCTACCGACTGTGGTGTGTCGTGTGTGAACTAGAAACCTCGTGAATGAGGAGGCCCTGGCACACTGGGGGCTGTCGAGCCAAATAAAAAAATAAAAATTATAGATCGCCCTGCCATGAAGGCCTACAGAGGAAGTAGATTATAGCTCTACTCTTTCTTTAGCCTCGGCGCTAGTTGGAGGTGGGTGGTCAAATCCATTCTCCGGCCGCTTTATCCCTGGGCAAGAGACACGGTACCCATTACATAGGACGCCGGGTGGGCCCCAGGGCCGGTCTGGACGGGTGCGGAAAATCTCGCCTCCACAGGGATTCGATCCCCGGATCGTCCAAACCGTACTGAATCGCTATTCCGACTGCGCTATCCCAATCCACAGCACATAACAATATTTTCAAGAAAAAGAACTACGCTATTTGAAACTGCATGAACAAATTCAAGTATAATAGAATCTACGGAAATTGTAACGCCACATGCAATTTAGATCAGTTCCATTAGACGGTATCTCCATTCACTCACACTTTCTCACTTCCAATCCTGTTTTATTCGTCTTCATTCAAACAGTCACTACAAACAACATTAACCACTGGTGAACCCTACACGAACGTAACCACTTAACAATTTAAATTCACTTCCGAATCAGTGGAATTTTAAACACACTGTACTTACCGGTTACGACCATATCCTCGTGTTAGTCCCGAAATGTGGCCGTAATAAGAAATATGTTGATTTGAAGGCATATGACTGTTTTTGTAACGTTACAGACGGGTGTTCTAAGCCGTCCTGCTAGGCGGTATGTTAGTTACAACGCTCGACCACCAACCTGTCTCCCGATAGCACACTATCGCTGCCGCTACTGACATAGGCTGAGCCTGTGTACTCGTATAGATTCACGCAGGGTCCGGTGCTGCAACCCGCACTGCGTCCCTTGGGATATACGTGGCGCCATTGCCGGTGTAACGCCAGCTAGACATGCCGGTGTCACGTGCTCCTAGCCCATTCACCAATACGAGCGAGAGGTGTGCGTCGTGATACCGACAGTTCGACCTATCGTAAAGTGTGCGAGACAAGAATAATTCGGAACACTGATTGGAGTAGGACGCGAGTTGAAGACGGCCGAGCTTTCTACTATGCACGTGATCAGGGTAGAGTGTGGTGTGAGACTAGTTTGATGTACGAGAGATTAGGACTCCTACTTCCGCGGAGGTCCCGGGTTCAAATATTTGCCATGACAGTCGCTCTACTTCACAGTGATTTTCGTGATTTCATCGTGTCATTCCAGGCGATTGTTGTGGGTGGTAACTAGCATTGGGCCACCGACAGTTCCTTGACACATCTCGTACAGTTTCTAACTAATAAATACATATATACATATTCTTAGTTATAATTGGATCGTTTCCATAAAGCCCATGTCATTTTGCACTAGGACTACTGCTAGAATCTCACCAGCTGTTCAGAAGACAAGTAAGGTAAATCAGTCCCATTACAGGCCCGAGGTGCCCAGAGGGTTCCAGGAAGTTAAGGTTCCCAGATTACGTGACAATGGCCCAGAATGCCAGTAAAGTTGTCATCCTTACGCACCGGCCGTTTTTACCCCCAGGAAATACTGCTGGTACTCATTTCTGTTAGAGGCTGAGTCGACCCCAGGGCCATAGTGTGATCAATGAAAAATTCCAATGACACCATCTGGAATCGAACCAGCGACCTTCCGATTTGTAGCACAGCACCTTAACCACTGTGCTACCGCGGTCCCCTGTTCAGAGAAGTACAGATTATAAAATGACGTTAGTCCAGGCTCGCTGACCAGACGCGTCGTTAAACACACCTAAATAAACAAAAATGTATGCGACACTGGCCGACATTTTGTCACAATCTCATCGCTCATTGCGTTAGACTCGTGGCCACATTGGGTTTTGTTGCGTTACCCACATGACCGTCAGAACGTGTAGTCCAGGTGCTGTACATCTTGAGTGCGGTCTTAGTTGTGACACCGTATGGTCTTCCTGCTTGTTACGAATATGTCAGAGGAACCTGCTGCATCCACCTCCAGGGTAGAAACAAATACATTATTTTAAGTCTAACACGGAATACAAGCATTCATTACTTTTCATCTTGTTTCGTCAATTATTCCTCACATACAAGAAAGTTCTCGATAACAGTTTTAGATAGGCCAATGGTTTTCAACGTTGTGTGTTATAACGCAGAAAATCCCTCATACAAACTCTTTCTGAGAAATTTGAATAAATAGTAGACCAGCTTGATGACACTTGCTTCATTATGTCAATTTACTGCTCAACATACACAATAACGCACCAAGTAGTCGCAAGCTCCTGAAGATGGATGTATTAACATCCGAAACATGTTGAGCAGTAAATTGACATAATAAAGCAAGTGTCATCAAGTTGGTGTAACTTTATTCAAATATCAAGATGATGCACGGTCCAATACGCATAAGATTCTTTCTGAGAAAATTTGTATAGTTCGATTGGAGATTTATGAAAAGCAGTGCTTATGTGTGACGTACACGAAATTGAATTGTATCACTTTGTAACCTTCATTAGAATAAACCTCCAACAGAAGAGAGAGGGAGAGAGAGAGAGAGAGAGAGAGAGAGAGAGGATGACGCACAGACATCTCCAGTTTTCTACTCTTTATGCGTTAATTTAATATTATTTGTGTAAAGAAAAATACTAATAGATTTAGTATTTAATGTATTATGAACTGTATTAACAGAAATGTAACTAATTCTTCTTTACAAAACGCTCACTAAATGAATTTCCCTTGTTCTGTGAAAAAAAAATCAGCTTTACCAGTCGATTTGGGAGATTCAGCAAACAAATAGTATTTTTCCGTAGCTCCCCGACAACCAATTTGGAATCCGATTTGTAACTACTTTCACCGTCTCCCGAGATTCTTTGCAGCCTCTCTCTGAAGTCGTGGATCTTGATAGGAAGCACAGAGCAAAGCGTGAGGTTTCATATTGCGAATGACAGGGGACTGCCAGCAAATTGGTCCATCAGATGTTCTCAGGCAGACAGAATTAGATAAATACCAGTAGGAGGCAATCTGCAGTAGATTCTGGCTGATTATCAACGATGCAGGCCGTACAATTTGGACACTTGACAATTATGCTCACAGATCACACTGTCTCAACAAGACACGGCCATTTAATCATGACAAACTCGGGCCTAAAGCTATTATATGTAGCTATACGGTGAAACCTGCCTGTAACGGAAAAGCAAGGGACCGAAATTACCGTCCGGTGCAGACAACGTAATGTTTAACACAGGTACTTGGTGTTTGAATCCTCGAAACTCGAGATTCTGTGGAGTGTAAAATTCTTCCGCTAAAGGAAGGCGTTCTTTACGCCCAGGTTCCTTGTAAGACAGGTTTTACTCTATGAACATTTAACTTTTTGTAAAGAAATTAAACGTTTTCTCAGTCCGTCTATTATTAAATGAATTACTTTAATTGATACCGCATTTACTTTCCTCCCCAAACAAAGTTACACCTAGTCTAATCCTGATAAAACTCCGCGAACTTTCAGCGCAGTACCGCCTAACTGACCTTGCTTTACTGTGGTGAGGGGCGTTCAGTACTTGTTTAGGTCTAATATTGCTCGTATGGTAAGTATTTTCAATTAATCCAGAGATATAGTCTTATACGGTGATTTTGCCTTTCTCCGTTCATTACAAACCAGTGTTTTACTGCCTTCTTCGTAAAGTAAGTTTGTTAAAATAATCTTGACAGTATGGCTGATTTCGTTTTTGACATCTCTTTGCTTATGGTTTGTTAGAAATACTGTCAGTAGCTCAGTTTAAGTGCAGGATAGCTTCAAATAATGGGACTGATATTATTTTGTGAAAGACGAAGAAAAATATCGTCGTGTTCCAATTTGAGGTACTCCACCCGCTCTTGTTTGGAGGACCTGGGGAGAGCGGAAAAATAACGTCGTGTTCCAATTTGAGGTACTCCACCTGCTCTTGTTTGGAGGACCTGGGGAGAGCGGAAAATATCGTCGTGTTCCAATTTGAGGTACTCCACCCGCTCTTGTTTGGAGGACCTGGGGAGAGCGGAAAAATAACGTCATGTTCCAATTTGAGGTACGCCACCTGCTTTTGTTTGGAGGACCTGGGGAGAGCGGAAAAATAACGTCGTGTTCCAATTTGAGGTACTCCACCTGCTCTTGTTTGGAGGACCTGGGGAGAGCGGAAAAATAACGTCGTGTTCCAATTTGAGGTACTCCACCTGCTCTTGTTTGGAGGGCCTGGGGAGAGCGGAAAAATTCTGTCAGATGAGCCGGTTTCGCCATCGGGACCGAAACCCGGTACTTCCCGCATGAAAACTACAACCACTACAGCTGTGACAATCGCTGAATACTTTTGTTTAGGCTATATATTGGTTTCCAGGTTGTGATTCGAGAACTCATTGTCTTGATTGTGGGAGAAATATTTCCGGGTTTTCTTTGGAAAGTTACTTCAATTTGAAGCAAATTACAGCAAATGTATAGGAAAATTTCCTTCAGAAAAATGTGACGACTTTGGAAACTCAATAGAAGGTGCGAAAAAGGATCACAAATCGGGAATGTCATAAGAAGATACAAAGGCGAAATAACCTTAACAGGATATCGTTGTACTTGTAGGCCTTGAATACCTTCTTAAGACTTTGTTCCGCAGTAAATGCCTTGCTATTATCTCTTGCCGATATTTGTAATCACTTGTTTCGCTCATATGTAACCCGTCTTTGAACTGCTTGAGTGCACAGCGATACTTCGAAGGCTGGTCGGATGAATTTGTGGCACGCGGCATTCACTGCTATCCCATTTCTTTTAATTTCTTTTACCCGACTAGCATCTCTATATTGTGCAGATTATGTACATATGTACGCATCTGGCTGGATTGAGACTGTATACTTATTGCCATTGCTACCAATTAGTGCTGCGAGTGAAGCACTTGTACACAAATCGGGAGCGGTGCGAAGTGTTGACTGGATATTTGTCACTGGGAAGGCGGCCTGGCTGTGACCGGGCGAGTAAATGATATTGGGCAAAACGGAAACCTTTATTAGAAATATAATAATTACACTATGCATTAATTACATACCTACAATACGTATTCTAAATAATAATATTAATAATAATACAGTAATTAATAATTATTATGAAAGAATCCAATACTTCTTTCGTTCTCCAAACTTCCCATTGGCTAGTGAAAGAATTTCTTCGAAATATGTACACAATTTGGGTAAGCGTCCTCAAAAAGAATCCTCAATCGTGTTCTAAGAAATAAATATACCAAACGGGCCTCTGCAGTTAAGCTGAGTAGATAGTTCTTCTACCTGAAGACAGACATAAAAACTTTTTGAAACTTTCTCAACAAAGTCACAAGGTATGCAGGCAAAGAACAGCTTCGAAATAAAATTCTGTTTTTTCCATATAAAAAAAGTTTTAAACGATCTATGGTTTTGGAAACATTATTTCGAAAATGGTGGGATCGATGCATCGATTAGAGCCAGTATTATATACAGTTTCTGACTGCGGAGTTTGCAGCTGACCTTGACAATGGCTTGAAAGGGGGGAAAGACGACGGTCCCTTGTTTGTGACTAGTAACAGATGCATTGTTGTTAAAAATGTATTGGGCTGAAGTGATGTTGCGTTTTGGGGAGAGTAAAATAATACAGTTATTATCTGCAGTGTTCTATGCGGTTAGAACTGAAAATAAAGCTGAATTATGTTTGTTATAAAAAATTACAACATGCAGTGATTGAGACTCATGTTATTAAGAGGACCTATATCTATATATTTTTTCCCGACTGTCTTCGCAGCTGTTACGCAATTCTACGCAAGCTGTGCTGGTCAGCTGCATTCTCTTTGGTTAGAGACGTTAAATTGTAGCAGACCTCTTAGGCAGAACTGCAACTACTGTATTTAGAAAAGCAAATGTACTAATATTTGTGACAGGTCTATCTTACTTCATGATAGACAGTCTTTTTCTTTTTTTTTGACATTTCTCAGAGACGGGTTTATCAAGCAGCAAATTGTATGTATGCGTCAAAACTAATCGTGGAACATGTAAGGCACACTACGCAGTATATCGTGGCTTATGTAGAATGAAAATCCACGAAATAAGACGTCATAAAATACCAAAGCTTTAAGCTACGTACTGGCGAGGAAGAATTAATTAGAAGTAGAGTTTCAATATGACTAAATTAGCAAGACACTTTTGGTATGATTAGCACAAAACAAGTAAAAGAACAAGGAAGCAGTTATAAGATAGTACTGACCTTGAACAAGTTGATTCTTTTAAGTACGTACGTTTGGTTGTAAACAAAGGCCATAAAGTAGAAGAAGAAATAAAACAAAGAATAGCATAAGGGAATAAAGAATTTTATACCAATAAAGAGATGATGTTTAGCAAACAACCAGTAAGACGTTGTACAGTGCGCATCTATAAAAGTAGGACAAGACTGGTAGGCACGTATGGATGCGAAATCTGGGTACTTGAAGATATGCATGAACAAAACATAAGAGTATTTGAAAGGAAAGTAATGAGGAAGATATCTGGCCCAATAAAAAATCAAGATGGGACTTGCAGAATAAGAAGTAATGAGGCAATAGACTTACCCATTGAAAATGCCGATATAGTTGGATATATAAAGGCCAAAGAGTAAGACGGATTGGGCATAGTATAAGAATGAATAAAAAAAAGACGGTAAAAAGAATTACAGAATGGAGAATAATTACAGTAAGGGGGATTGGTAGGCCGAGTTTCAGACTGGGAGGTTTATGTCAGAGAGGGTCTGGGAAGAATAAAGATTCAGAATTGGAGTGGGATTGCTGTGGACGGAGAAGCATGGAAGAGAACTGTTCAGCAAAACAAAGCTCAAAAAGAAGCATGGAAGAGAACTGTTCAGCAAAACAAAGCTCAAAAAGAAGCATGGAAGAGAACTGTTCAGCAAAACAAAGCTCA
>Ga0123354_10019254_pt1 | contig 10718 bp, 9 predicted proteins | sample TergutLab28metaG_2_FD_97872 | JGI IMG/M metagenome (GOLD analysis project Ga0123354, IMG submission 97872) | Labiotermes labralis P4 segment gut microbial communities from Petit-Saut dam, French Guiana - Lab288 P4 | ecosystem: Host-associated > Arthropoda: Insects > Digestive system > Gut ...
AAAAAAGAAATAAGAAAAAAAAAAAAAAAAAAAAAAAAAAAAAAAAAAACACACACACACACACACACACACAACAATGCCCACATAGCACAACAAATACACATAAGATAACAACACACACAAGACAACTACAACAATACACCCGGTCAACCATATGATGGAATAATACATGAATATCTGCTGCTAAAAAGGGTCATTGGTATTTAATATTAATAACAACAAATGATTTTGTCCATATAGCTAAAAAGGGTCCTTTTTTGTTTCCCCCTCCCCTCCCACACAGAGACAGATTTTTGGAAACTGACCTGCTCACTTGCAATGTTGTTCAAGTTAAAGAAGCTGCTTACTCTACTATATGTAACTTTCTTAAATATTTTATAGAATTCAGTTAATGGTGAAAGTGGTCTGGTTAGTTGCAACACTGGTCTGTACTTGGACATGCAGCAAGCAGTGCTCCTCGTCTGTAATTGGACATGCAGGCAGTAGTGGCACTGGTCTGTAATGGAACATGCAGTTGGTTTTGACACTGCACTGTAATTGGATATGCAGTTCGTAATGACACTGGTCTGTAATAGGATGTGAAGGATTTTTTACCCTTATTATACAGTGGTTTCACATCAGTATAATTCATTCATTCTGGGAACACTAGAATTGCTACTCATTATAAATGCACCTTAGTGGTGCACCTAAAGTTCTTGATCAACTTGGCTGATATTTGAGGGTGAAATGCTGAGATTAAAATGTGAACCTAATTCAGCTAAGTACCAAGAACATGGGAATACTGCACAGAAAGGATGCATAATTTTAACTGTTCAACAATTATCATCGTTACGGCAATTGAAGGAAATGTCTAAAAATTTGACAGGAAGAGACCATATCAGATATTGGTGTAATGGTGGTATATTAAAAGGATCTGAATCATTGTGGGGGGATGCAATTGATTCATGTGGTTCGGGACAGAATCCTGTGGCGAACTCTTCAAAATTCGGCAGTTAAGTTTCGCGTTCAATAATCTGACAGCTGACCATCACTTTCTTGAGCACCAACGGGTCTACTCCATACTACCACAAACATGGTTTCCTACTTGCCTCATCGTGTTACTAAGAAAAATTACTTACCACGAGCTCTTTGGCTTTATCAAAACCCAGATTTGCAACATGAGTAAAGAAATCTTTGAGAAATGATTCTTCGTGATCTGTCATCGTATCTTGACTATTTCGTAAGATTTCGTTACAATCACTCAACATTCCAAATTAGCTTATTTTTTAATACTTTCGAAGGTTGGTGACATTTCAGTTCTACTGATTGGTACTGTAATCAATGACGTTTAATGCCACCGTTAAATTATGTCGTTGAGAACGACTTAACTCTACATTTAAGTACACAATACTGAAACACTATAACCGAAATATTTAATCATACATTAACTTCCACGTCTTAATTGCGGGGCACTACAAATATACTGCAGCCTTACCACCATACCCTCCCCCGCCAAAATTACACTGGTTTTCTATTTTCCAAATTATAAAATGTTTTCACCTTTGATTAATACATAGGAAATTAGATCAAAGTCAAAATGTTATAACGGTATGTGTTTCTTTATTTTTTAAATGTGTTATCATTGTAAACAATTCCATAACAGTATTCATGGCATAGTGTTAACAAAATTGCATATATTGTTAGCCCTGTGGACCACGGATAAAAGATGGTCAATGGTGTGTCGTCATACAACGAAATACCAGAATATCTGAGACACATAGTCGATCTGTGCAGAAAGACAGTGGTAGAATGCGAAAATGGTTGTTGTGTTAGAGTGAAGCAGATAAAATGGCGTTTTTAGACTCCAAAGCCCCGCTTCGTTGTGTGAAGCGGGTGCAGTTTGGAATATTAGCTCCAGATGAAATTGTGAGTGCATATTTGAAGTTTAGTATACGTTATATGGTCTGGGTGAATTTAAATATACCGTGGTTATCGTAAATAGTAGACTCGGCCGTTTGACAATGCCTGTGTTGGTGGGATACCTTACTTGCTGGAAGTGACCTAGGGACAAGGACTTTTTTGCCTAAAATTGCGAAAAACAAATTAACCCTACGTTTTTGTCCTATAAAGGACGGAAAGATACAGGCACGCCAATATTTTTATTTCACTGTAATCAGAATACAGGCAGTGTGGTTATAGGTGTCAAATTTTAAGTGATTATCAGATTCTTGATGTTTAGGGTTGAAGTCTCCAGTCTTCGGACCAAAGGACCGTAATAGGAATAAAAAAAACCTTGTGGACATGGGGATGGTGTGTGATATTGCTACCAGTGGACTGGTACGTCTCACGAAATGTGGCTGGGCTGCGGTAGCCATGGTACGCAATACACATATGTGCAGATCGTGATGAATCCTATCATTTGTGAAGTCATGAGAGATGTCAGTAGCCAGGGTGTGTAGAAGTATTTAAATATATATAGATGCCAGAATGTTAACCAAGGACATTAAAAGTAGGTGCCATACAGCAGTGTTGTTTCTCATTGAGAGAGAAGAGTAGGCTGAAAATGGGTTGAAAGCTGTAATTTTGATTTGGACAACTATCACCTTTTTGGGCAGGGAAAAAGTGTAGACATTCAGTATTGTTAAATTAGATTTCAACTTTGATGGGTATAATGTTGTCATTAGGGTTGATGAGAGGGACAGTAATGTGCGGGTGACAGTGGGTATGATCTTGAGTTGAGAATATCACTTACCCAGTGTACACTGAAAGTTTATACACATTTCACATGTGGCATTGTCACTGCTCCTGTGTTTATATTCTGACAGCAGTATAAATCAGGAAATCACATTTTACTCTTTTGAGTACAAGAAATAGTTTTCTGTACCACTTCATGTATTAATGAGTAAATGAATATGTGGCACACTCATGGTCACTGCAGTCAGTGCCACCCATGTGTTTAGTGTAGGTTGGCTTATATGTCTGCTTTGAATTTTCTTTTCTGGCACCATGTATGAATGGTCAGAACATTTACAGGCTTGTCTCATGACGGGTAGATATTATGCAGGCTACTCATTTGTCTTTCCAGCCTATCATTAATGCCTAGAATGTTGCCATTTCTAAAATATAAACATTCTTTCTTATAATAATCCACTGTCTAACATGCTTTAGAGTAACATTCTATTCCAACCTCAATAATGTGTGTTTTGTGACATTCTCTTTAGTCTGTTTTTCTTGCTATATCCACACAAATTTTGTCACCACCACCACCCTATATTCTAAGCCCTAGATGACCCATCGGCAAAGTGCTGTTTGTGCTGTGAAAATCTTCCCAATATCAGGCAGTTTGGTTGCTTATCCTGTACTTTTTCTGTCATTTGGAGTTGTATGCACATATCCAGTATCACTGGCTGCCAATACAGAAAACTGAAGGCCCTTTTGTGTATAGGAGTGGGCTGTGGTGGGTGTGTATGGCCATGTGTGTGTGCATGCTCATGCGCACACTTGTGGAAACTTTTCCTCAACCAACAGTGGAGTCATCAATGATGATATTCTTTTCCATGCACATTATTTTTGGAATTGTCATTCCATATGTTGTCACACCATGCATCACTTTCATTTTAAAAAAAACCATCAGAAATGCCATAAATTGTAATGCTGTTAATGAAATGAAATTAGGAAATGGAGGTGGTGAGTGACCTGAGCTCTTAAGAGTTGGTATGTCCCTTCTGTCATTCTAACATTTAAACTGAGTTACATCTCCTTAACATTTTATCATGCATTGCCATGCAAGGTGTCAGATATGCAGAAGGAAATACATAATAAATTTAAAATATTTCCATAGTTGTGCTCATGTTACTGAGGGGTGGTTTTTTTAAATTTCTAATCACAGAAATTTTAAAAAATTTGTATCTTTTTTTGGGCTCTCATTGTTGAATGACGTAGTAAAATTCGAGGCAGGCAAATACTGTGGCATGTATGGCGTGCCTGTGTAAAAGTGTGGAGTTATAAATAAGGATTTTATATTTGTTGAAATAATGGTCACTTTGTTCTGTTTTGTGCAGCGTCGTATGTCAGTTACAGAGGGGGGCATCCGTTTCCCTGAAACATATGAAGGTGGCAGACCGAAACTTCAGGGCCTTATGGACCCTCGCCAAGGTGTCATGGACAGAAATTCTCGGTGCCAGACTTGCGCTGGTAAGAATTTTATTGTGACAGTTCTGTAGTACTGTTTTGTAGTTTCATTGTTTGTCCATCGTGCTGTCACTCTGCTTTCCTAAGCATGACATTGTGCGTGAAATAATGACAAGGAATAGGTAGCAGGGTATTGGCCTGTGCCAGGGATTGAACCCAGGATTGTTGAGCCCATAACCTGCTCACTGTACAGACTAAGCTATACTGGCTGCCTTGCTGTTAACATCTTATTTATTTCTGCAGTGTATTATCATTGTTGAAGGTGTAAAATGGCTCTTCATACAGGCTGGGCCAAAAGTAGATATACAGTATATAGTTAATTACTGTATACCTACTTTTGGCCCACCCAGTGTTTGAATTTTTAAGCTTATATTTATACCCACTGTGCTTCTAATGAGTGACAAGTGTATTTCTTCTACAAATGTGAACAGAATGTATTTCAATAAATCACATATTCAACAGCTCTTTGTAAACCCTGTACGTCTATTGTTAGAAGAGTCTCAATGAAGTGAAGTGAGGACACATATCCTCACTTATAACAATTGAAGTGTGTGGGGGGAGTATATGAGAGTGTTATTTAATGACACTGTCAGTTGCTAAGATTGTATAGCATCAGTGTTGAGTGTATGGACTGTGTGGACCATTGGTGGAATGATACCAGCAGGAGAAAACCAAAATACTCAAAAGAAAACAAGAGCCAGTGCCACTTTGTATACCACAAATCCCACATTGATTGGCCTTGGGTTGAGACCTGGGCCTCTGCAGTGAAAGGCACTACTTCCATGAACCATGGTGTTGATGGAAAAATATTATTTGTGTTAGGGAATTTCACGGTATGGACACATTCTTCAGGACACTTCTGTTTGATAACATCGGACTGTGCTGTGTATCAGTTTTTATAATGCTGTGTAACTTTAGATTGGCGTCTTAGTAACTGACCAACTTAATGCAACCTGTGCACTGGACGGCCACCTACAGAGTGTGATGATACCAGATGCTGTATAATACAGTTTTGACTTCCTGATAATGAGCACAACAGTGCTCGAAACATGTAGAGGAATATAATAAACTTACTATATAAAACAAGAATTTGTGCATTAAGTTGGTCATTTACTAAGATTATATTCTGAGATGCACGGTCAACAAAACATCAAAATGTAGATTGGCAGTACAGTGGCTTATATGATTGAAAAATTCACTTTCTGGGAGCTATAGAAATTGCACCTTCAGTGCTTTTGCCCCATCATGCTTAACTCTTAGGATATATGCAGTAGTATGTGCAGTGTGATGTATGTACTGGAGGTATTGATGATGATACCTGAACTCTTTAAAAGTGAAACCCAGACTGCTTTTTGTTTTAAAGACCCAGTTCATGCTGCACTGTAAACACTTTTCATCTCACTTACAAAAACGAATCATTTTATGGTGTACGGGGTAGAAGTTGCTGTTTGTTCCGAGATAAATACAAAATATGGCATGGGCGGGGCTTACGATTCTGTTAAACCTGTTGGTGCATCACGTAACCAGCAGGCTTTGAAAGGTTAATATCAGACAGTTGGGAAGTTAGGTGGTAGCATGTGTGAAAGTACTATTGTTGTTTTTGCTTATTAACTGTTTGTGGTAGTTCGTACTGTGCAATGGTTGTTTTGTTGCAAGGTTCAGTAAGACATATGTTACTGTGCTCACCCAGAATGATATGTAGAGACAAAGTGGCTGTTAATGTGAATTGTTTCAGAATAAATGTACTGTATTATGGGTATGTGCCGCATAACGACGTTTCGGTCAACTGCGGACCGCATATACAACGGTGGTCCCATAATATTATAATGTAATACCATTGTGTTACAATTGCCTGCAGTATTCAGTACAGTGAAATGCTGTGCAGGTTAGTAGCCTAGCAGCAATAGGCTATACCATATAACCTAGGTGTGTAGTAGGCTATAATGTACTATCTAGGTTTGTGTAAGTACATGTTTGCACAATGGTGAAATCGCCGAATGACGCATTTCTCAGAATGTATCCCCATCGTTAAGCGACACATAGCAGTACCAGATATAGGATGAGCCTGTTCATAATACAGGCCGTGCTCACAATCTTCAATTGTCAGGAATATTGAAATTTTTTTGTTGTTGGAATATGAGGTCACAGTCTTCAGTTGTGAGGAGAATGTATGCGCAGGATTCTTAATTCTGTGTACAGATACAAGGTGACCCCAATTTTTTTCAGACGATGGATTACAAAAGAATTCTTATCTTATGTTTGGCTACATATAGTACTCTTTTACTGTCGCTGAGTGAACATCCTATGGTTAATGTGGTATTTCTTGGCAGGTAACCAAACTGAATGTCCTGGCCATTTTGGACACATCGATCTAGCCAAACCAGTTTTCCACGTTGGTTTCCTGACAAAGACCATCAAGATCCTAAGATGTGTGTGCTTTTATTGCTCCAAAATGCTTGTTAGCCCGGTAAGAGAATGTGTTGGTTTGAATGGTAAAATTTTCTGGATAGTTGTGCAGTAATGCAAGGTGAGCATAAAGTCTTCCCTTAGTGCAAACATTTATTACAAGCAAACTACTGTATGTGGAATACAAACTTTTTTTCTCCAAAATGTAACTCAAGAAGTTTTTTGCAACACATTAGTACACTTCAACATGTGCTTCTTTTGTTGCATGGAGAATGTCTAATTGACAGTCAATGTGATAACTGTAACGTATATGTTCTGGAGATAGCTGTGTTCCAGAGGTTTGTGCAGGGGACAAATTTGACCCAATTATGAAAACTTTGAGATTCATTGCCTGTGCAACTAGTCCATGCAGAGAGCTCAAACTTTATGATAATTAGCTTTCATTATACTGGAATGCATTAAATTAAAAACGAAAATGCAATATCATGTCCCCCCTTTTTGTGTGCATGCACACGCGCACGTGTGTGTGTGTTTGTTGTGGAATTGCTCGTATGTGAAATGAGTATGTTTGGAGATAATAAATATGAGAAAGTTCTCTTAACTCTTGTGTTTTGAAAAGTGCATGCATTGTGAATGTTGTATCTCTGATGTTATACACATTGTTAATGTAAAGTTTGTGGCAGATACTGAGACACTGAAGTGTTCATTGCATGACCAGAATTGAGGACATTTGTTCTGGAAGGCCCATAATTGATCTTGAAAGCTTGGGGAGTACAGCTTGCATTGTTGAATTGTGAACGGTAAGGTCTGAAGTTACAGGAGATAGTAGTGTTCATGAGATCACAAAATGACCTGTATGAGACATGTGAGCCTTCCTTCCTCACTAGTGAAATGGTATACATTCAACAATTACCTGTACCTTAATTTCAGAAGTTAGTAATGGTTGAGAGCATAGAAAATTACATTTGCAACATTGCTGCAGAACCCACAATGGCATGAAGAATTTCTCATTGAAGGTGGTGATTTTTTTATATCATAATTTTCAGGCTAACCCTAAGATCAAAGAAGTGGTGATGAAAACAAAGGGCCAGCCCAGGAAACGTCTTACCTTTGTATATGATCTCTGCAAAGGTAAAAACATTTGTGAGGGTGGTGACGAAATGGATCTGCAGAAGGAGAATGATGACCCGAACAATCAGCAGGTAAGTGCAGTCTGCATCACTCATTTACTTGCACAGATTATGGCAGCTCGTAGCTTTTGCTGTGGGAGCCATTCGCAAAGTATAGGTACATTAACCTGTCATTGATGCTGGCATTTAAATTCCAACCATTACCCAGGACAGAGTTTTAAATTTAACCCCAAAATGCACACAGTACAGTGCACAGAGGTTGGCATTTAGGGTTAAATAAGATACTCCCTAAATGCATATTTGTGTGCAAGACCTGTGGTAGTGGAGGTCTGATTATAAAGTAGGTATATGGCATGTTTCTTTTATTTTTTCCCCTGAGCATTGCAGCTGTCTGGAATGTAGTTTTAGGCTTGCGGTGGGGTAAAGCTGTTGTTTTGAGGGAAACATTGAAAGAAACACCCTGTAGTAATGGAGATTTTAAGGCTAGTGTCCAGTAGAGACAACAGTGAAGGTAACTACTTAACTAGCCAGCTGTGCCTGTGTCCGTCACAGCGTGATCTCATTGTGGTAGCAGGATGTGCAGACACGGCGCTTTTCCGGCAGAATGATGCGTATCCACTTACAGCTAATGTTGTGTTGGATGTCCTGCATATGTTCAGTGGTTGTGTGCTACTGAATCAACCTCCAGAGCACTTCAGGTGTGGATGGGCTGGTCACTCTGTTTCCATGCGAGGAGTCGCCGGATTATTTCTGGTGGGGGCCGTCTTGTAGGTTGTGTTTATTGCACCAACCTGCACAGTGTTTGGAAGTTGCAAGTAGAAATTGAATACTTTGTGTTCTGTATTTACTATCTGTTTCATTTGTTGTGTGTTTTTTAATTCTGACTCGACTGATTCTCCCATCCCATCTGGTAGACTAAAGGCTTGCCCAGTGCCATTTAATATCACCCCCCATTGGGTCACATGGTCATTGTGTAACCCTCATCACGATTACCTCTGTAATATACTCTATCTTTCTGAATGGCTACTGTTCTTGGACTACTTGACTCTGAAGGTTAAGGCATTATAAGCATTCAGAATTTTGCGACCTACTTGCCTAATTACACATTGTCACTTCTGAAAAATCTTGAAATTACCGGAAGTTTGCTGAAGAGATCATGGGTGATATATGTGAAACTGTTGACTATTGTGTGGTCCGTTAATAGGAAGTACACAAGACCGAAGGTTCTCATACTGAAGTAGTGTTTGTATGAAGGCCACTGCACATGTATTCTTCATGAAACTGATGTTTCATTCCTGTATGCTTCTTTACTTTGGAAAGTTACAAGCGTATGGAACTTGTGTTTTGTGTTGAATTCCATGTCTGTCATGTGTTTTACCGCGCCTTGAAGCCGGTGTGTTGTGTGCGTTTCTGAATGCCCTGTGTATTGTAAAGGTAAAGTGATCCCATTACAGGCCCAGTGTGGCCCAGAGGGTGGGTAGAGGTATAGCTCTACTCTTCAATGACCGCAGCACTAGAAGGGGTGAGTGGTCAGCAGCACGCCCCGGCCACAATTTACCCCCGGGAAAGACACGATACCCCTTGTACAGGAGGCTAGGTGGGGCCCAGGGCCGGTCTAGTTGGGCAGAATATCTTGTCCCCACCGGGATTCGATCCTGGACCGTCCAGCCCGTAGTCAGTCGCTATACCAAGTGACCTATTCAACCCAAGTGTGTGTGTGTGTGTGTGTGAAGGTAAAGTGATCCCGTTACAGACCCAGTGTGGCCCAGAGGGTGGGTAGAGGTATAGCTCTACTCTTCCATGACCGTGGCACTAGGAGGGGGTGAGTGGTCAGCAGCACACCCCGGCTGCACTCTACCCCCGGGAAAGACCCGGCACCCATTTTTACAGGAGGCTGGGTGGGCCCCAGGGCCGGTCTGGAAGGGCAGAAAATCTCATCCCCACCGGGATTCAATCCCGGACCGTCCAGCCTGTAGCTCAGTCACTATACCGACTGAGCTACCTGGCCCACCTGTGTATCGTATGTTCCTTAATTTATTGGATTTGTGTGTAGAATATTGAGACTTATTTTTGACAAAATTGATTTAAAGTAAATACGTTCAAATTGTTTGTCAATAGCCTCGTAAACAAGGACACGGTGGCTGTGGTCGTTACCAGCCAAACATCAGACGAAGTGGGCTTGACCTAACAGCTGAGTGGAAGCATGTGAATGAAGATTCTCAGGAAAAGAAAATAAGTTTGAGCGCCGAAAGAGTGTGGGAGATTCTCCGACATATAACGGACGAAGAATGTTACATTTTGGGAATGGATGCTACGTTCGCCCGACCGGATTGGATGATAGTAACAGTTCTGCCTGTCCCACCATTGTCAGTTCGACCTGCTGTTGTCATGTATGGCTCAGCACGAAATCAGGTGTGTTATTTGATTAGTAAAATTCTCTGTGTTTTATTTTATTTTATTTTTTTTTATTTCTTTCATATTGTTAACCCTTTGCATACTGTCGCTGTGTTACTGTAGCCTCAGATTTGCAGCTGTTTTTAATAGTGTGTGTTTAGTGTAGTAGCTGCTAAGATATATGCTAAATTTGGATGACCATTTGTTATTCTGACTACTTGGTTTGACTAAGTGTTTTCAGTTTTGGAATGGATTATCTGGGCCCGCTTTATGTGTTAAATACTGTGGTGTTTCTTGTACTTTTTGTTCTAAATAGCAGGTACAACTTGGTATTGTAGACCCTATGGACTTCCCTTCAGTATGTCTGCAAATAGGACTTTGCTGCTGGCACCGTGGCTAAACTTCCTCATAGTATTCATAGATGTGAGTTTGAAGAATTGGTTTTGGTGCTGATATTGGAGAAACTTTACCGCAGATGACTAATAATGAATCTGCACTTGATTTGTCATAAGATTATGGTTTCCAAAAAAAAAAAAAAAAAAAAAAAAAAAAATTGATTAACATCACAGGGGCATTTTTATTTTCATCATGTCATTCACCAACCACCCCGTTGTTATC
>Ga0123354_10019256_pt1 | contig 10717 bp, 6 predicted proteins | sample TergutLab28metaG_2_FD_97872 | JGI IMG/M metagenome (GOLD analysis project Ga0123354, IMG submission 97872) | Labiotermes labralis P4 segment gut microbial communities from Petit-Saut dam, French Guiana - Lab288 P4 | ecosystem: Host-associated > Arthropoda: Insects > Digestive system > Gut ...
AATCGCATTTTTAAGTTTCACATTAAAACATATTTATATTCCTCCTACATGTTTCGATCCCCATACGGGATCATCCTCAGGGAGTATGCACTATATCGTGAGTGAAGTTACTAAAACAAGTTATTTATATAGGTTATCTGGTAGTATGCCTGTGAACAAGTAAACACGTTACCCATAGTCTATACATATATACTCATGGGGATATGTATAGACTATAGGTAACATGGGTAACGTGTTTACTTGTTCACAGGCATGCTACCAGATAACCTATATAAATAACTTGTTTTAGTAACTTCACACTCGATATAGTGCATACTCCCTGAGGATGATCCCGTATGGGGATCGAAACATGTAGGAGGAATATAAATATGTTTTAATGTGAAGCTTAAAAATGTAATTTTAATGTTTTACGTATATTGTGCAATTTGTTGGTTTTAAACAAGTATTGAAATTTTGTGCATCAAGTTGGTTAAATACCGAGATAAAAAAAAATGGATCACGTTTATTCCTCAAGGTGCTAAACATTCTACACAGCGACTATGTATGAAATATATTAGTTGCAGAACCGTCCACTGCATATCTCGAGGGCTAATGTTTATACATAATTTTCAACGTGGCGAAGAAAATAGGAATAGCACCCTCGTGGGGGGGTGAGAAGAATTTGTTGAAGGAAATCTGAAAGTAAGATGAGCGTAACTGACTACAAAGAAAGGCTGGCCGTCTATTGTAATGCCTTATTCCTCCGTCGTGGCACTAGTCTCTTTCGTTCCACGTCGGCATGAATGAATGAACAAACGACGGTACAGATGGCGGTGACTTAGTTTAGGGATATTTAGCATAGTTGTGCTCAGGGTCAGAGTCGTGCTCCGAAATGCATGTCTCCGTAAATGTAGGCGGCTTTACTAGTCTCAGACCCAAGCAACGCTATTCCCCGCTGCCCTGGCTTTGGGTAAGTCGGCATAAAGAAGGTCAGCGAGTTGCTCTTTGAACATTTCAAGGTATTTAAAGAGCAATCTCTCCACGTGATTTCAGGTTTCCGCCGCCAAGTAGACGAGATCTGCGCTCTTCTGAGATGTTACGCAGCGTATGGTGGTGATACCTTACCGACGTTTCGGGACAACCTACGTGTCCTATCTTCAAGAACCAAGAAATCCAAGAAGTCTACATATGGTACAAGTATTTTTCTGAGGACCACTACAGCAGCAGCAGTCTGGACTGAGAGCTACAGCCAGATGGCTGATGAGATGCGTTGTCAGGTTTGCCATATATGATCCAATTAAAGAATATTTTGAAATCCAGTCACTCCTAGTCCTCAGCAAGAATAAAATTGTAATTTTGGTGTCGTATAATTTTACCAATGCGGGGTTATTACGAAAGAGCCCAACGCCGCAAAAAAATTGCTGTAAGTAAACCAACAAGACACATTTTTTTTTACGTTCTGTTGACCGTGCATCCCAATATAATTATAGTCTTTTTTTTTACCAACTTGATGCACAAATTCTTATTTTAATACATTTATTACATTTCTCTACATGTTTCGAGCACTACTGTGCTCATCTTCAGGAGGACAATTGTATAAACACAGCATCTGGTATCGTCACTGTCTTTGGGTGACTGTTCAGTACACAGGTTACGAGAGCACGAGTCCTATCATTAACAAGACACAGAAACAAAAGCTACATTTTTGGAAATAGCATGACGTTATTCTCCCCAACTTCTGAACTTATAAAAAAGTACCTGAAATCATCATGAAGTGAACTCCGTACAGAGTCATCAAAATAAAAAAAAACAACCTTGAAGACACTTTTGCACCAAATAATTTCCAGGAACTATCCTTCCCTTCTTGACCGCCTCTGTGGTCTAGTGGTCAGAGTTTCTGGCTACAGATACAGAGGTCCCGGGTTCGATCCCCGGCGCTACCAGATTTTCTGAGTAGTAGTGGGTCTGGAACGGAGTCCACTAAGCCTCGTGAGGTCAATTGAGGAGCTACTTGAATGAAAAAAGTAGCGGCTCCAGGTCTACAAAACAGAGATTAACGGCTGTGGGGACCCGTTGCGCTGACCACGTGGCACCCCTCTATCCGCAAAAGTTGGCACTAACTTCGCCGACCGGCGGCGGTCGCTCTGTCGGTATAGTTCGCGTGCGGACTAAGGCCACGGAGTTTAGTTTAGTTTATCCTTCCCTTCTTACCTAAACCACCCTGTCGGCGGTCGGATGAGTTTTATTCGGTGATGATAAATTCCTCCCTTCACTGAACTGACTGGGGTAAAGTAATACACAAGGGCGTTGTAGTTCCATGTAGAGTGCGTCACTATTCAGCATTAAAATATTTAACGTTATCTGGTACGTACACAAATCTCCTTTCCTTCGCTGGGAAAAATTTGGGAGGCACTACTCTTCTGAACGGCCGGTGCATAAGACTGACAACCTTACCACCATCCTGTGCCGTTGTCACGAAATCTGGGAGCCTTAACTTACTGGAACCCTCTAGGCTTGTCCAGGCCTGCAATGGGACTGCTTTACCTTTACCTTTACTCTTCCGAAAGTTTTCATACATGCAGAATAGTGTTGTCATCTAACACATGTGACTGAAGAATCCACGAACTTCTATGGTTACGCGCTTATGCCCATTTGCACACACGAGGATACACGTGCAGACACGTAGAGGTAGGTATACACAATAAAGATTTGATAACTAAGAAGCTTCGTTTGATAAAATCTTTTTGACAATCTTATGATCCCTTGAAATATACACAGCCTCAGTTACAGTCTATTCTGGTGAAATACAATTTAACGACAGCAAATATCATGTTTAATTTACATTCTTGTTCACGTGGGCGGAATAGAGACATAAATAAGGGGTGCCCCAATAAGAGCGCAAGATTTAATTATGTAATACATTTTTCACAATAATGAGGTGCTGTACCTTAGTGTAGCTAATCGCAAACATGATAAATGACAGATGTTACAGTTTCAGTGCCGCCAACCTAACAGAACGACAATGGCGCGCACTTTAAATCTTGTACTGTTGTTTGGACACTACATATTTATTTTAAAACTGGTATTTGTCGTGGACTGAAATAGCGTAGTCAGTATAGCGACTCTGTACGGATTGAAGGGCCCGGGGATCGAATCTGGTGTGGCCCATCTAGTCTTCTATACAGTGGGTCAAAGCGGCTGGGGCGTGGCATTGACCACCCAACCCATCTAGCGTCGAGGCTAAGGAAAGAGTAGAGCTATACCTCTGCACCTCGTCTGTGCCTCCCTGGCAGATATTAGGGTGATTTTGTAATACATCTTGAAATAAATTTTTCACAATAATAACGTGATGTTCCTTGGTGTAGCGTTCCGTGTCTACTAATCGCAAACATGAAAAATGACAGATGTTACAGTTTCAGTGTCGCCAACCTAACAGAAAGACAATGGCGCGCACTTTAAATATTGCACTCTTGTTGCGACACCCTACACCTCACACTATCCCTGACAAAAACAATTGGGTATTCTTTTTCATAGCAATTGAAGCTTTGCTGAAGAAACAGATTAAGAATTGGACTTCGTAGTGACAAGCAGATCCAGAAATGGTATGCAAATAAACAGCGAAAAATAATTCTTAAATAAATCAGTTTTAATCCATTACAGTGGCTGTACGGAAACTAAACATTCATTTTAAAAAATTCATCTTAGCATTTCACACGATATGACGCTGGATTTTGATACAGTTATGGGGAATACGTTGACAATGCCAGATCTAATTCAGTCATATGAAGCTGTGGAAAGCAAGATGCTGCGAAAAGTCGGTATCACATTATGTTCCTATGAGGTATTTGACGTTCAGATGAACTTGCATCGTGATAAATTCTTATAATAAAATCAACTGGATGCACTAATTTCTCAAATTTATTTTTGGAATAAACCTCTACATGTTTCGGACAGTTCCTCTGTCCATCATCAGGAGTTTTTCACTGTAAACACAGCAATGGTATAAGTCATACAGGTTTACTGACAGCTTGCGAGCAGGATCAGGAAGGAACTGCAATTATGTATGACATATACAATTGTTGTGTGTACAGGCAAAAACTCCTGATGATGAACAGAGGAACTGTCCGAAACATGTAGAGTTTTATTCCAAAAATAAATTTGAGAAATTAGTGCATCTAGTTGGTTTAATTATAAGAATTCCTACGAGTTGTGAAAACCTCCTAAAAAAAAAAACTTACGTCACATTTTTATAGCCACCCCTTAACCTGCTTTACACAGAATCCAGGCTTACAGTATGCGAGAATTTTTTAAGTAAAAACCTCTTTCGGATGTTAGATCACCAAAAATGGCCGCGTATTAATCATAAATAACAAGAGCCACAGTTAAGAGCTCAGTGTGTCGTCTCTAGTCTTGAAGCCATTTCTACCCAACTAAATATCACGTTACTCTACCTGGCGTAACGTTACCATCAGACAGATCGGTTCATCCCATTACCATTCTGTTGCTTTTTGTATTAAGAGACAATGGATGGAACCGTATAATTACGTACGGAATGTTTTTGTTGTCTTTGAAGTCTTGCGAGCAAGCAATGAGAGAACAAACATGCCCATCAGAGTTACGAACGCAATGCAGTGCTGGTGTGTCAGCATCCCCTATGAAGACAATCACTACAGTTCGCATGTCACTTTCAACACAATACAGCCAAAAGAACCCACCAAAGAAAATACTTGCCTACAGTTCTCTTACCACGAAGCCTTTTCATTTAATATACCATCACCACCTTATGCGGGTAAAGAAAAAGCGGTTCTTTTTGTAAGGGACGAAATATAATAAAAAGACCTCAATAGGATTTTTTAAAGACGGAATCCATTTCATAAGAGGGGCTTGGTGAACACCACGAACGTGAAAGGTGAGATCAAAGATGGTTCCCGGTCCTTTATACTGTTATTTAATTTTCTTTTTCTTAAAATTGATTACACTGTTCTACGAAGCTCGATTCCTAGGGTATTCCTTGCGTTAATATTCTATAAGTGGGCCGGGTAGCTCAGTCGGTATAGCGACTGACAACGGGCTGGACTGTCCGGCATCGAATCCCGGAGGGGACGAGATTTTCCGCCCGACCTGACTCGCCCTGGGGCCCACCCAGCCTCTTGTAAAATGGATACCGGGTCTTTCCCGGGGGTAAAGTGCGGTCGGGGCGTTCTGCTGACCACTCACCAGGTTCTAGTGCTGCGGTCATGGAAGAGTAGAGCTATACATCTACCCACCCTCTGGGCCACACCGGGTCTGTAACGGGATTACTTTAACTTTAATATTCGATAAGGCTCCGTCGAATGTACATCACGTCTAAATGTCTAAATTCGTTACTTTATGGACATCAGACGTTGTAAAATGTCCATAAATGCAATGGTATTTCTATTGAATTGATTCCGATGTAAAGCAATCTCTGGATAGACCTTCAGGTTTTCAGGAGGTTGAGGTCTTCAGATTTAATGACAATAGACACATGAAGGTGGTAACGTTGTCAGCCCTACGCAACATTCGCCTTTACCGTCCAGGAAATATTCACAGTACTCATTCCTGTTAGAGGCTGAATAGACCCCAGGGTCACTGGGCGGCCGGAAGGATTACGTCAATAAAGAACTTCAGTGACACCGTCGTAAATCGAACCCGCGACATTCCGGTTTGTGGCGCAGTGCCTTAACCAATTGTTACCGCGTGCCCCATCCAGTCCGTTGTACTTATATTAAATCAATGGTAATTTCTATTTACCGTCAAAGACAATTTACTGTATTCAACAATACTCGACAGTGCTACGTACATGTTTCGGTCTATACGAAAATCGTCAGCTATGTGACCTGCGCTCTTCCACGACAAAACGTAGGGTGTAGTGGTAATTCCTTACTGACGTTTCCGTACAACGTATCGGCCCCCATCTTCAAAGGCCAAGAAGCCCTTCTTGGATTCTTGACCCTTGAAGATGGGGCTGATAGATTGTCCTGAAACGCCCATAAGGAATTATCACTACACGCTGCGTTATAATTCAAGAAGAGTGCAGATCTCTCCTTCTTCATGGTGGAAGCCTAAAATCACGCATCTTCAGACATGTTGGAATTTTCCCTTAAATTCCAAAATACTGCATTGCATTTATTTTTTTTATACATGCACGTCTATGTCTCAAGATGGTAGGGTAGACCGAAGAATGTAGTAATGTGTAGCATTGCTAAATACAATATATTGTTGTCTTTGACGATGAACACAAGTTACCATTTAGGTATCGCATGTGTGCCCAAGTTTTCGGAAAGTTACTGGACCCTCTTGTGTAAAACTCTCTACAAATTATTTTCATGCAATAAATACATGTATGTAAAGTGAAATCCGGTGGCAGTCTGCCCATTTCAATGACCTATCTGGTACTGGACAAATTTTGGTATTGGAAAATGACTCTAAACTAAAAAATGTCTGAGGAGCGAAAAAGTGGTTTATGTCCGTCTAGTAGAAGGTCTAATTCATGCAAACCTCTAATAACGCCTCTTTAATTCTCTTAAATGCGAAAAACTTTAATACAAAATGTAGATCTCTTTTTTAAGATCTCATAATACTGTTAAATTCTTTCAAAGTGCAACCAGAAATTATTTAATTAAACAAGATGTCGGATAAGATGGGACGCCAGGCAGCGTGATGTTTGTTGCGCAATTGGCTGCGCAATTACAGACTTCTGCGTGCAGCAGAAGAGCAACAGGACAACGTTGTATGGAATACTTCAAAACAAAACATTTAGAACACGTGTGTATGTCTACATACAACTGTGTAGCCACAGTTGTCTTTGGATACTGAAATTCTTATAGAATGACCAATAAGATTCATTTAATTACGTACTACTTCTTGTTGGGGAATTCATAATTGAGCACGTCCACTATATTAAATTTGGTTCCCAAGACAACTCTACTTATGTACTCTTTGGTATCGATATTAAGGATAGTTGCATATTATCTCTGTAATTTAGGTTCCTTGAACAAAGACTGGTTGGTAAACCTGTTGATTATTGGCAAACCTGCCAGAAAAGCGAACAAGGTGTTTTCATTTCACCCCACTGCACAACACTTCTCATTTATGAACTATACAGTCTCTTAGCTGGGGACCGCGGTGACACAGTGGTTAAGGTGCTGTGGTACAAATCGGAAGGTCACTGTTGTCATTGGAATTTTTTTTATTGAAGTAAATTCCTTCCGATCGCACTATGGCCCTGGTGTCGACTCAGCCTCTAACATAAACGAGTACCAGGGGCATTTCCTGGGGGTAAAGGCGGCCGGTGCCTAAGGCTGACAACCTTACCACCATCCTGTGCCGTTGTCATGTAATCTGGGAACCTTAACTTCCTGGAACCCTCCGGGCCACTCCAGGCCTGTAATGGGATTGCAACAATAATTTTTAGTTCTTTTAAGATTGATGCATATTGATGTAAGTTCTAATGTTTTTATTTATCATATATACATTGTCACAATATATCAACATATTATACATACTGAACGTAGCAAGCTTATGTAACTTCAAAAATGACACGTTTCGATGGAATGCATATTGTTGTGTGAACTTACAATAAACGGACGATAAAGTCTGTACTACATTTAGCTACGAATTTTTAAATTTAAAATGCTATACGACGCCGCTGTTCGTGGTATATGTACGGTTTTTTTTCTGAACAGTATTCTTATACTTATGCGTATTGGACCGTGCATCATCTTGATATTTGAATAAAGGTTGACCAACTAGATGACACTTGCTTTATTATCTACTGCTCAACATGTTTCAGACGTTAATACGTCCATATTCAGGAGCTTGCGACTATTTGTTGCGTTGTGTAGGCTGACTTGAGGCGTGCTGGTGTTATGTAGCGCGATTGTCTGTTGGTGATGTGGTATCCGAGTGTAGGCTAGTGGTTCAGCCTGCACTCGGATACCACATCACCAACAGACAATCCCGCTACATAACACCAGCACGCCTCAAGTCAGCCTACACAACACAACAAGTACTCGCTAGCTCCTGAAGATGGAGTATTAACGTCTGAAACATGTTGAGCAGTAGATAATAAAGCAAGTGTCATCTAGTTGGTCAACTTTTTTCAAGTATTCTTATACGTTATACTTGGTCGAATAAAACTGCGGTTATGAATATTAACCTACGACTGTGGAGGGAAGCAGTCGGTTCCAACTGCTGCAGTTATCTCAGATAGTACCTTAATAGAAACCACTAGGAACCTCAGTCAGAATATCTGGTCTCCGGTACGAGGTGTGAACAGGAATTCTATCAAATATGAAGCAACAATGCTGTGAATAAACGCAAAGAATTTCATTACAAAAGGGACCGAAATAAATTCTATAATTCTGACTTTTAAGCTTTTGGCGCCGGAATTATTTTTTTTTAAATTTTAGCACACCCTGTATATAAAATGTGAATAATACAGGAACCAAATATGTTAGAATTATTAAACAAACTGCATTTTGAATAGAAAAAAAGGAGAGTATATACCATGTTTAAAATATTCTGTACCTATATTTGTTGAATAAATATATAAAATGCAACTTTGGAGGTTAGCGGTGCGGTATGTCAACTAAAGTTGACGTTAGGCGTCTAAAAGTTAAATCTCCTGAATCAAGCATAATATAGTGTTGGAAGTTGCTCATGGTGTGAAATAGATGTGACACAGGCGAAGTTTCGTAACTTGCCTCTATTTTATGACCAGCAATGGTGGCTAATTTTATGAGCAATTCGGGAAACTTCTGAACGATTTATTGGTACCCTAAACTCCATACTAACTGATTTTCACTCTTATCCCAAATTAACATCAAAATTAAAGAAGGCAATAATAAAAAAATGTGCAGCTACGACAGATGACCACCTAAAGACTCTATAAATCTCTATACGCTGAGTACATTATACATGTACGTGTATATACCTCAGGCAATAAGCAATTTTTTATTTCATGAAATTTATAACTGACTCGTGACATTTTAGGTACGTGACACAGACTATATGTACAACTTGTAACATATGTTCAGTAACACTGGGCAACCTTCAGTAAAATACAGGGTGAGCATAAATTCTTTCCCTGATTACTAACATTTATTACTAGAAAACTACGTGGAATACAAACACATTTTTTTGCCATTACTTAAGATAGTTTCTAAAGTTATATGTCATGTGTTTATTGTAACATTAGTAACATTTGGCTTTTGGATGCAACATTTCCAAACAGATGGATTGGGAGAGATAGTCCGACACCCTGCCAACCACGATCGCCGGTTATCACCCCCTTGACTTCTTTTTATGGGGGTATGTTAAGGACAAAGTGTTTTCGACACCAGTTCCAGATATTACGAATTTGAAGGCAAGAATAACAGACGCTTTTGCTACAATAACTGAAGATATTTTGAAGAACACGTGGAGAGAAACTGACTGTCGATTAGACGTTCTCCGTGCAACAAAAAGGAGCACATGTTGAAGTGTACTGATGTGTTGTAAAAAAAACTTCTTGAGTTATATTTTGGGGGAAAAAATGTTTGTATTCCACGTACAGTAGTTTTCTTGTAATAAATGTTTGTAATAAGGGAAAGACTTTATGCTCACCCTGTATTACTAAAAACACTCCGTGACAGTGGATAGGGTCCAGCACAAGATTATTATTCACTGCCAGTAAAAATGGGCATATTTCAGCGGAAGATTAGTAAAATGAATTAAGCACTGTCAAAAGCCTTGGGGGAGGCACGGGGTTGCTACTTCACATTAGCCACACAGACAACATATGCAGGAATTATGCTGATATTTATCAACATAAAACATCTGTGGTTACTGATGTGGAACTATAGGATGAAAACTTATTGGAGAGGCTTCGAAGCGAAATTTAATTAAACTGAATAAAATGATGTCGGGGAAGCTTCTTTGTTGCTATGAACGGGGAAGTCGTTTGACAAAACAACAATGTTGTTGATTAAAGTGCTTTCTACAAATAGTTGTTAAGTTTTGTTTTCAAGACGATGATACTGACGGACATACTGATACAGAAAACAAGGGGCAAGTGGTTAATGACGCGGGAATATATGTGGATAAGAAATTCAAATATTAGAAGGTCCGTAATGTATAAGACAATGCTATCAAGATTCTGGAAAACACAGTCATTTTTTAGGTGAGTTGGCAAAATTGCGAACAGCACCTGTTAGCTTCGTCATGTCGGTTCGTCCGTCCGTCTGTTCGCAAGGCGTAACTCGGCTCCAAATTGACGGATTTTCATGAAATTTGATACAAGATTATATTTCGAAAAATCACTCGAGAAAATCCAAGTTTTATTAAAATATGACAAGAATAAGAGGTACTTTAAACGAACACTTCTGTACACTTATGTGGCCGGACAGGCCACTGATGAGAATATACAGGGTCATCGAAAGAGTTGGACGGGATTGAAACCGCTATTACTTAAAAAGCACTTGACGGATTTACATGTTTCGCGTCTTAAAATGTTCAGAAACGTTTAAAGATTTAGACTTACCTTAGTACATTTCAATATGTACACCGTTTGTAGCTTTGGGGACGTCCAAACGAAATTCTATCTCCTGCCACATTTTCTGAATCATGTCTCGTGTTACAGTTTCAATGGCTGATGTGATCCTGTCTTGCAGGTGCTGGATATTCCTTATTTTCTCAGCATACACAATGTTCTTAATGTACCCCCACAGGAAAAAAT
>Ga0123354_10019257_pt1 | contig 10717 bp, 7 predicted proteins | sample TergutLab28metaG_2_FD_97872 | JGI IMG/M metagenome (GOLD analysis project Ga0123354, IMG submission 97872) | Labiotermes labralis P4 segment gut microbial communities from Petit-Saut dam, French Guiana - Lab288 P4 | ecosystem: Host-associated > Arthropoda: Insects > Digestive system > Gut ...
ACCTCCTGGAGATCCATCCTAATATTATCCACCCATCTACGCCTAGGCCTCCCCAGTGGTCTCTTTCCCTCCGGTTTCCCCACCAAGACCCTATACACCTCCCTCTCCTCACCCATATGCGCCACATGCCCAGCCCATCTCATTCTTCTCGATTTTACCACTCGCACAATAACGGGTGAGGAGTACAAATCATTTAGCTCCTCATTGTGCAATCTCCTCCATTCCTCCCGTTACCTCATCCCTCCTAGGTCCAAATATTCCCCTCAACACCATGTTCTCAAACAGCCTCAGCTTCCTTTCCTCCCGCAATATAAACGACCAAGTTACACACCCATACAAAACAACAGGCAAAATTATAGTTCTATAAATCTTGATCTTTAAATTTTTGGATAGCAACCCGGAAGACAAAAGATTCTGCACCGAATGATAGCAAGCATTTCCTGACTTCAATCTACCCTTAATTTCTTCCGCAATAGAAATTTGATTTGTTAAAGTTTTCCCCAAATATTTAAACTCTTCCACCCTCTCGAAGGTACTATTATCAATTAGGGCTCACAGCCATCCGAAATTTATTCCCACCTTGATTTGTAAAAGCATCTAAATCGATGTGTTTATTTTTAGTTCTAAAGTCACATTGAGGGAGTGCTTGAAGGGTGTTTGAAATAAGACATATCTGTTGAGATGTTAGGCGACATCTTTACGTCACACCCATACCGTTGCCATGGTGACATGTACGCGACATCCATGTAGGCGGTGGAACACAAAATCACGCAAATAATAAAAGAAGAGCGCTGTATAAATAGAGCGAATAAGACAACATTTTGCACGACGCCTGGATACCATAGAGTTAGAGAGAATATAAAGGGTCTTAAACTGAGAGAGCTTTTCTTATGTATATGACTGTCGTAAATTTGGGTTTATATAAGATTTGTGGGCCTGTATAAGGTAGATTTTGGATAATGACTCAGTTTAGTTTTGTAGGGGTCTGAGTATCTGCCCGTGTCTCAGAGTTAGAATGATGTAACGCAGTTTCAAAAACTTATGTAGATTTTAAATTTAATTTGATTCCTTAAGTATAAAATGACAAGACGGCGACAGTGAGAAAATTAAATGTAACTTTCCATTTTGTGGCTATAATTAATTAGCGTTTTATGTCATGAAGATTGAGGCGAAGTTTCCTTCCGAATATCTCTCTGCAAAACTAAATGTTACCACTCCCCCCCCCCCCATAAGACACAATCCTTTTTCAGATCAGTAATTTTAGTGACTTTTGAAGCTTAAACCTCGGGGGAAAAAGAATACTAATCTTTTCACATTATCATCATTATAATCACAATCATCATTATCATCACCACCATAATCATTGCCATAATTATAATTATCATAACAATCGTCATCTTTATCTTCGTCATCATCATACAAAATGACTTAAGTTTCCATTATCGCTTTTATTCTTTAGTATTGATATCGAATTATTCTACATTACGTTATGTGACGTCACATTGCCTTGCAGCTAGTTACCTTCGCGTTGGAAGAATTGTTTTGTTTTACCGTAAATACCGTGAAAAAGGACTCTTCCAAAACATTGGTAACGAGGTACCAGGCTGAACGGTCTCTGCCTCCGAAGACGGTAATAATTGAAAACCTCTAATCTCGCATAATTAATGCTAATGAAGTAGCTGTGATACTAAATTTTGAAGCCAAACAGGGAAAACTTTACTTTTTAAATGACATAAATAATTTTGAAAATAAAATCCGTAGCTATTTTACTAAAGTTTTGCACAAAATTCTACAAGGCACACTTAACTGGTTCGTTATTTGTCACAACGAAACCAAGTGCGAAAGCATGTGATTCACTGTGCCACCCTTTCTTTTGTACTTTCTATGAAAGTGAATGAAACTTACAGGCTGAACACTTTGTGAAGTGTGTTAGAAGTAGCTCTTTGTAAAGTGTGTTAGAACTAACACTTTGCGAAGTGTGTTAGAACTAACACTTTGTGAAGTGTGTTAGAACTAGCTCTTTGTGAAGTGTGTTAGAACTAGCTCTTTGTGAAGTGTGTTAGAACTAACACTTTGTGAAGTGTGTTAGAAGTAGCTCTTTGTAAAGTGTTTTAGAACTAGCTCTTTGTGAAGTGTGTTAGAACTAACACTCTGTGAAGTGTGTTAGAACTAGCTCTTTGTGAAGTATGTTAGAACTAGCTCTTCAGTTATCACCGGTGTTGACAAGTGCTCCGGTAAACGCAACAGTGATCTACCGCTCAGATCGAATGTCACCAATTCCGTAAACAACCACAACCGCTTCGAATAAAAGAATAAATATTGTTTATTTATCGCCTGATGGAACATTGAAAATTTGTGTTTTGCCACGTTGTTTGTTTCTGTTTCTATTATAATACTCGAAATCATTACAACGTTTTTCCTTAAACAACATTAATCATTTGTTTTTTCTAAAGCAGTGACATCTATAGAAGATATGTGTAATTATATTTCTTCCAGTGTTTTAAAGTTGAGTTGTCATAAAAACTTTATCTCGGACATTGTCATGACCGCCATGTTGGTAATTATTTGTGCCAGAAAATTAAAAACTTCCAAATTGGACGTGGGTTCCACTTTGTGTTCGTAAGAAGAGCCGTAATATATATATATTGTAAAAAATTTTGCAGGGGAAAAGACACAATAATGCGAACATATTATTACATTACTGTTTTCAGGTGCGTTCGCTAAATTGCGAAAGGCGACTGTTAGCTTTGTCGTGTCTCTTTGTGCGTCCGTCCTTCCTTCTGTACGAATCAAATAACTCGGCTCCCAATGGATGATTTTTCACGAAATTTGATATTTGATTGTTTTTTTATAAATAAGTCGAGAAGTTTCAATTTTCGTTAAGTTATGACAAGGATAACGGATATTCTACACGCAGACCGAATTACGTTTATGATCATATCTCACTCAGTTCTTCTTGTAATGGAAAATGTTTTACACAAAGGATTGAAAAAAATTAGAGCACACATTTTGTGTTCAAAACTTTGTCCCGAAAATAGTACCGTTTGTGAGGTACTGGAAAAAATATGGTAGAGCCGGATAGGCCACAGACGACACTACAATAAGGCGTATGCGCTCTGTATGCTGGATATGCAGAGTGAGTCTGTCGCTAGAGGCCCCAAACTATTGTCTATAAAAAAATTATGTTATTGAGATAATGACTGGAAAATTTATATACACATACCGGGAAAGATGCAAAACAGGACCTGCTCATAATCGATGCTGAAACCGGTCTCCTTTCAAATCGAAGCACACTTGAATGCGTTTCTCCAAATTCTGGAATACTTTTCCCAAAGTGTCGAAGTTGACGGCTTGAATCTCTTGGCGTAAAGCGTCTTTGATTCGTTCGATTGTGCGGGGTGTATTTTTGTACACTTTGCCCTTGAATAGGCTCCAAAGAAAGAAGTCGGCAGCCGTTAGATCGGCTTCCCCTTGTCTCTAACTCTTTAACCAATTTCTGGATGCAACACTTCGATGGTGCACGTCTTTTACCAAATTCCGTTCAAAATGCCATCTGGCATGCTTTAAATGAACTAGTTTGCCAGTATTTACGAACGAGAAACCCGCGCTGTTCGACTGTATACATAGACAATAGTTTGGGGCCTCTAGCGAGAGACTCACCCTGTATATAAGACTACAGACACATACTCAGAATATGGAATACTTATTATTTTTTACGGCAAAAATCCGTACGCGACGCGCACCTCAAAATTACGTTCATACGTACATTGCCATATTCTTCGTTAAATAAGTACATGCTAAAACCAGTTTCACTGCTTCACAAAGGACTTGAATGTGTGTTTATCCTTCAGCGATCGCTTGTTTCTTCTTCGCCAAGACACAGTGCCGTATCCCAGCAACGGAATTGAGGCCAGGGCTTTTCCTCTTGTTTCTTGTAAAACATTTCTCCGTATATAGGTCGCAGTTACGTCCTGAAGCGAACAGGGTCATTACTCACCCTATGTGACACAAATTAAGTGCACTTATATGGGGTAAAACTGTCAGTTTTATCGACATTTTATCTCATGAATTGATGCTTTGTATTACCCTCGATATTTATGTGGGTTTCGGAATTTAATTTTGGACGTTCACACTGAATTGCACTATAATAGTGCTGGGTTCTTGTCCCTGTAGGCAGGGACGTTCACACTGAATTGCACTATAATAATGCTGGGTTCTTGTCCCTGTAGGTAGGGTCCTACATTATCCAGTGTCCAGTCTGTGGAAAGTAAGTTAAGCAGTTTGCTTCAACAGGAGGTAGAAATATTTTTGCCTATCTGAACAGTATATTTGGGTTTGTATGTTTCTCAGAATCGACATAAGTGTGAAGCCAAGAATTCCTCTTTACTCGGCTGATACAACCTTACTCGCAAACGAACTCCTCTGTTGGCAATAACTCGCTACACGTTTCGAAATTTATATTAAAGCCTTCTCCAGGCTAACCAACTATACAAGCAATGTGTTGTGAGGTCACAAACCTTATAATATTCTACTGTAAGTAATATTATTTTCTTTTAGCCTTGCAATTCTAATATTATGTTTACTACGCCATATTTCTGATTAGTTACAAATGATATACAGTTTGTAAGATTACAAAAACAGAATTTTACTAGTGTTTAACCCCTTTAAAGACGAAGCACAGACCGCTTTATTTAAAGGCCCAGTCCGTACCGCGCTGTAAACACTTTTAATCTCGGTTATAAAAACCAATCAGTTTATGCTGTAAGTGGCACAAGTCGCTGTTTGTTCCCAGATAAATACAAAACACATAAATTCACTGTGGGCAGAGCGTACAATTGTTGAATGTTAAACTGTTGATGCATCACGTGACCAGTAGGCTTTAAAAGTTTAATTTGTTTTTTTTTTATATTTAGCTTCAGTTTTTTTTTCCGTGAATGGCGCTTTGGGTTTGAGTACGATCCGTATTGTAGTCTCCTCTGTATTTACCTCCTCCTATCCTTTTCACACACGATGTACATATTTGCCGTATTATTCATTGCTCCTAGGCCAATTTTCTTGTGGTGAGGAGACTGATATATCAGTTATTGGTTCCTTATGTGCTTCGTCTGTACACATATGCAATCTCAAATCTTTTTGCAAATAAACTAACGTCGATTGTGTAAAAAATATTTAAAATTTCGCATCTGAAACCAAAAGACATTCCACACACACAGCTAGTTTAGAGACCAGCGTAAACGTTTAGGATTACCGCCTCTGTGGTACAGAGAGGTGGTTCTGTTTTATTGCCTCAAGAATGGAATATGAGCAAGGTATTGAGATTAATTTCAGTATTAAACATGTTAAGAAATTTATTCTAAATACTATGCACGGAATTTAAGTACTGACGATGATTACCCCCAGCTCTGTGTACCCATGTCCAAATTTCACTGAAATTTTGAAGCAATAATTGTGGCCTGAGGTTTGTTGGCCTTCCCTGCTCTTAGTACAAATATCAACGAAACAACACGTGTAATGTACGTATAACTAAGCAATGAGATGCCTTAGCCTAACTGTTGTGCCGTAGAAAAGCAATAAATATTACATATTCTGAGTGTGTTTCTGTAGCCTTAGTTATCCAGCATGTAAAGGGCATTCAGCGTATTTTCTTGTAACTTGTTACCTGTCTGGCTGTACCATACTTTCCACATCATCTCATAAATGGCAAGAATTTCGGAAAAGCTTTTCTGAGCATAAAATGCGTGTTGTCATTTTCTCCAAAATTTTGTCTGAACATTTTCTCATTTTAAGCAGAATTAAGCGAGTTTTTTAAATAAATGTATGTATTTTTGTACGATATCCGTTTTCTTGTCAAATTTGAATGAAACATTAACTTTCCCTACAGATTTCTGAAAAAGCCTCAAATATCAGATTTCATATACATCAGTCCAATGAGAGCTGAGATTTGTCATACGGATAGACATGTCTCGACAGTTTTCCGAAAAATTCTCAAATATCAGATTTCATAAAAATCCGTCCAATGGGGCCTGAGTCGTTTCATTCGGACAGACATGAAGCTAAGAGTGCTTTGAAAAATTTGGTGAATTCGCCTGAAACAGGCAATTTTTTAAGTTTTCTGTCAGCCACACATAATTATTAATTCCCTCTGCTAAACTCGTCGACATAAATAACTGTATTTGACATTCAGAGGACCGCGCATCTTTATATATTCTTAAAATGAAAGCCAACAAGATGCACTATTTCTCAAATTTATTTGATAAAGTACTCTAAATGTTTCGGACAGGTCCATTGTCCATCATCAGTAAAATCTCAACACTGTATACACGCAATAGATATTTGTCATGCTAGTTCTGTTGGCTGTCTGCTAGCGTGGTCTGGTTGACAACGCTAACAGACGTCAACAGAACTAGAATGACAGGTCCTTGAACTGTATTACGTGTTAAGCATTGGAACGAATAAGAAATATATATATGGCTTCTTCCCATATCCCATTGGACTCTAAGAATAAACTGCCATTCTCGTGGAGAAACCGTTGCAATGTAGAGCAGAATAACACAAGCATTTCCCTGGTTTTCCCCCGGTATATTACACATCACATTTTACGTAAACGGCCTATACGGAACGACGTTTCTGCAGAGACTTCTACGGGGACACATTTAAAAGGACGCGTCATCCGGAGAGTTTCGCGTGGCGGCAGACAACGCAGCCATCCGCGTCTCTTTCGAGGTGCTGCGTTTTGGTTTCGACATGTTTTAGACCATCGCGTTTTTGTTACTACTGAAGTTTATATTCGCCATATTTCAAGCTGTTGGGTATTGTTCCTTCTCATTGCACGTAGAGACATTTCCATGTACATTCATGTTTTTCATTGCACTTACATGTACTACCAGTGAAAATGAGGAGACACACAAATTGAATATTTTCTATCTTAGATTATCTTTACTTACGAAAATCATGAGTGTGCCTTGTGTACTTTAGCATGATCCATAACTATAAATTGCCGAGTTTGATATCTGACGAATAACGAAGCCACAGTCCCCAACTTATTATTTTCTCCCCAAAAGCCAGCTGGGATAAAAGCAGAATCGCTCTTTGTGAGAGGTGTTTTTGCAAAGTCTTGCTGAAAAAAGTCAGGGCTTTTTTTTTGTAATCAGAAAAATGTTTAAAAAAATGGTACCAGATTTTCTGTGATAATTTACGGAGAATTTTTTGTTTCGGAAACAATGAAACCAGTAATCTTAGTTGCACTCATAGCACACCACACGCCGAACATAAATGGATGTAATGGCACTTGGTGAATTAGTATTGGATTTTCTGAATAACAGTACCCATCATTCTGAAGTTCACGTAGGCATTGAGCTGAAACCAAGATTAATTTTCATCGAATATGTGTACAGCATATGTGTACACTATATGTGTACAGTATATGTGTACAGCATATGTGTACAGTATATGTGCACAGCATATGTGTACAGTATATGTGTACAGTATATGTGTACAGCATATGTGTACAGTATATGTGTACAGTATATGTGTACAGTATATGTGTACAGTGTATGTGTACAGTATATGTGTACAGTATATTCTCAAGCATGTATCGCACAGTTGTATCCCTTCACAAATCCATTACAATTCCAACCTCTCCTTCTTACGATCTCTAAGCCACAGGTGTCTTGCAAGGACGCAAATGCAATAGCTTTGTTATATGTCGTACTTGTGATATAGACACGCTCATTTTCTTGGAGATATCTCCATCTTGCCCTAATTTCCTTCAGTATTTTTCTCATTCGGCACGTGTCTAACGCCCGTTCCCTTCCTATATGACAGTAAACATATTGCCGAAAACCTTTTTATATATTTGCAGACTGTTGTCGTGCTTGGAGGGACACATCACAAAACTGTCATCCGAATTTACGGAGACATTTCTTGCAGTAACTGTACTAAGCATACGCATTTGCAGAAATCCGTATAACCACTGCAGCGAGTCGCAGAGAAGTCAGATCCGGGTGACACATCGTGGAAACCAGCAGGTGATCGGGCTTGGTGTATGTTATAAACGACCCGAAAGGAAGTGACTAGCGATAGTGGTAATTTAGTAAAATTACCCTGTATAATATATCTTTAAAACAAAAGTGAGAGACGTTTTATAATGCAAGTAATATGAATAATCTATCATCCTTTTTGCACTAAAAACCAACAATTTGCTCGGACACAATATATGTAAGAAATATAATTTTTTTTTTAACTTTTCACCGTGCATATTGTTTCAAACTTTGCTTTTTATTTACCAACATTTGCACAATTTTCTAAAATACAATGTAAAACCTCAGTTGGTTAAAACATTAAAAATTACATTAAGGACTCCTGACATGTTTCGGTTTTTTCTTTAAATCATCATCAGAGAGCTACTTTTTCCCACTAAAGTTACTTATATGCTGTACTGTATATACTGCACTATATCATAACAGTACAGCATATAAGTAACTTTTAGTGGGGAAAAAGTAGCTCCCTGATGATGGTTTAAAGAAAAAACCGAAACATGTCAGGAGCCCTTAATGTAATTTTTAATGTTTTAACCAATTGAGGTTTTACATTGTATTTTAGAAAATTGTGCAAATGTTGGTAAATAAAAAGCAAAGTATAAAATTTTTTCTCCCACATGTTTCGGCTATCGACGCCATCTGTTACCCATCTACGCACATCGAATCTTTTTAAATGCGTGTAACTCAGATATTTTTGTTTGTGCTAAACAATTATACTTTGCCCGCGTCTTCATTCAGTTTTGAAGTATCTAAACTGCGCGGACACCACAAATAATATTGTGACTGCCAGAGGGATGAACCGTGCAACAAGATCCCTACCAAGTCCAAGAGATTCTTTACAGTATCAATTTTGTACAGAAAAGATTTGGGTCCCTGCCAGCCTCCTACAGAACAGACACTGACGTAATTCCCGCGCAGGGAAAACATCTCGAGCTTCAGGCTGACCACTCATCTAATTTTGATTTTCAGAATGCATGGCGCTCTAACTCCACGCCATGTACATCCTCATAGCCTGAATATTAATTAACCCTTTAGAACCTAGTGATTACTGCATCTACCATAAAGTTTGATATAAAAAAATACAAGTTTTCCCCACATATGATATTTTTTTTGTGATTTGCATGAATTCCAGCAAAAAAACAGTGACTTTTTTACCATTACAGTTTTACTGGCTGGTTTTTATAACCGAGACGGAGTTTGTTTACGACGACGCACGAATTTAATATTTACGTACAATTGCGGCTAATCTTGGTTGTTAAAAGAGTTAAGTGCAGAAAGAACGTTACTGTTCGGACTTTTACTTCATTAGTAACGAATCTGTTACTATGGAAACTACAGGCAGCACAAATATGACGGGAGACAAAATAAGAAGCCGATATCGATAATTAGCAGAGTGAGATATAATGAACGTAATATCAAGGTCGTTTTAAAATAAACATAAATTATTTTATGGAGTGTGTGTGCCAGTCATGGCACAATATAAAGTGAAACGTTATATTGACACTGGCGACCGCGGTAGCACAGTGGTTAACGTGCTGTGCTACAAGTCGGAAGGTCGCTGGTTCGATCCCAGCTGGTGTCCGTGGATTTTTCATTGACATAAAATCCCTCCGATCGCACTATGGCCCTGGGGTCGACTCAGCCTATAATAGAAATGAGTACCAGGAGTATATCCTTGTGGTAAAGGCGGCCGGTGCGTAAGGCTGACAACCCTACCACCATCCTGTGACGTTGTCACGAAATCTGGGAACCTTAACTTCCTAAGAACCCTCTGGGCCACTCCAGGCCTGTAATAGGACGCTTTACCTTTTTTTTATATTGACACGTTGGCATTACACGTGTGTGACATGCATGTTGCACGTGGTTTAATTAGAGCACGGTAGACTTTCAGTACACTTTAAAGAGCTGATCGGTGTTTTATTAAACATTACACCTTAAAAACGAGGTTCTTAATAGAAAGTGTTCGCTCTGTCACTTTTACATTTTACATTCCCTGCATTGATTTAAAATTCACCATAACACCAAAAAATGCACAATTATATAATTTATGTTTTCTTTTCATTACTTAGCTACTACATGATTCGGCTTTGTCGCCATCCTCACGGGGCTTAGACCAAAATGTCATTAAAACTTACGACAATAAACTGATTACAACATAAGTACATTTGTTGTGACGTCAGTGGTACAGGTTTCGGTTAAGCATTTTTCCGGTACACGCCAAAAAAGGCACATCGTAACGGGACGGGATCCAGTTTGGATCAACAAGCAATAAGAGTTTATAGACAAGAATTAATTATAAAGGAGACTTATAAAGCTTTTAATCCTAACAACAAACACATTCTTATAATGAAAGCCAAACAGATGCACTATTTCTCAATTTTATTTGATAAAGTACTCTAGATGTTTCGGAGAGGTCCACTGTCCATCATCAGGAGTATCTCAACACTGTATACACGCAATAGGTATTTGTCATGCTAGTTCTGCTGGCTGTCTGCTAGCGTGGTCTGGATGGACCATCCTGACCATGCTAGCAGACAGCCAGCAGAACTAACTAAAAACTAAACTTCGTGGCCTTAGTCCGCACGCGAACTATACCGACAGAGCGGCCGCCGCCGGTCGGCGAAGTTACTGCCAACTTTTGCGGATAGAGGGGTGTCACGTGGTCAGCGCAACGGGTC
>Ga0123354_10019258_pt1 | contig 10717 bp, 12 predicted proteins | sample TergutLab28metaG_2_FD_97872 | JGI IMG/M metagenome (GOLD analysis project Ga0123354, IMG submission 97872) | Labiotermes labralis P4 segment gut microbial communities from Petit-Saut dam, French Guiana - Lab288 P4 | ecosystem: Host-associated > Arthropoda: Insects > Digestive system > Gut ...
AACAATCAAATGAAATCATTCTACAGCACTCACAGAGTCATCACTGTACAAAAATAAGTGATTTGGAAAGATATTTACAGGAAACCCACATACAGAGGTATAGGTTTACGTTATGTCTCTAATCGCCCAGATGAATAGAAATTTGCCAATCAGCAACTCAGATAAGCAGAGGGAATACAAAACCACTACTAAAAGGAAATTTAAAGGAAAGGGTAACATCCATCCTATAACAGGTCATGGAGCCCCAGACGGGGATGGTTGGTCAACAAAAGGCCCGGTCGCTTAACCCCCAGACCATTCAGCCTGTAACGAGCCACTGCTGATTGATTAACATTGGGTTCGAGCCCTTACGGTCCCGATGCACCTAGGCCTTAATGATGGGCCCTTTGTGCCCCATAATCTAATATCAACTCAGGAGAGCCCAGTTCCTTTACTGAAGTTCAAGATAACGAGCCACAATACCAACTATGTCATCCCTACCCACCAAAACCACTAGTATAGCAATAAATAATGGATATACTACATACGAACAGAATGATAATATTTATAACCATACAAATCCAAAAATTTCAAATGTATCTAAAACAAGAAACAGATTATTATCACATGCCATATGTCAGGAGAGTAAAAAACTGTTCAATCATACTAGGGGGAAAGCCACTTCTAAAACGAACTGTTCTTTGAAAAGACTGTTAGAGAGCCATACAGAAACCACAATATTAAAAACACTCTAGTTACAAGCTTATATGCCTACACCGGAAATGTGTCTTCACAGGAGTTTTGAAAAATGAGGTAACAAGCTCTGATGCTGAGAACTTTATTCTCCATGTCATCCCTGTGGACATGAACATATCTGTCCCACACAGAAGAAATCAAAATGATAGCCTCCTTCATATTAGTGTCTGTTGCAATCACTCGCCAGCCAGGCGCTTCTTAAGGTGTCGAAAAAGATGGAAACGTGCTGGTGAAAGATCAGGACTCTTAAGGCAGGTACTCAAAATCTGAGCTAGTGCCACAACCACTCACAAGAATGGTCAGTAGTTACAGGCACAGTGCCACAACACCTCAACAGTTACGGTGCTACCAGTCAATAAAAGCCATGATAGGTACTTTATGGTCACAATACAGGTGCCATTCTCCTTACTTGCAGCACAGCTTTCAATGTCTTTCCTTCGGAAGTCCACGGGTATGGGTGTTTCCATGTCATGGATGCGTTTTGGTAGTGGGCATCATGGGATTAGACAATGTTTCATCCACTGTAACAGTGTACTGCAGAAACTGCTCTCTATGACTAGCATAATGTGCAAAGTACATAACAGAGTGTCACATATGACAAATTTTGTGCAAGGTTGTTTGGCACCCAATGTGCACACACTTCTGTAATACAGTTAGTTGTGGACAATGCTTTGTGCACTTCCAGGGCTCTTTGGTGATGTCAGCATAATGTGTCTGTCCACTTCAATAAGGGCATCTGCATGACACACACTGTCATCTATAGTGGACATGGTTGGGCATTCGTCACTGCTTTCTGTCAACATCTGTTCCATCATCACCAGCAATGCACCATGTCCTGAACTGTTTCCATAGTATTACTTGGGCCTCGTCCACCTCCACCCACTGACGATCAGTGTCCACTGCTGGGAGATCCTTCATATGCAAGAATCAGGTCACACTGTGTACTTCGACTTTTGAACATGTTTCCAGTGGACCTGATGTCTTTGCACTGACTACATGATACAGCATGCTCATGGTGCCCTCCAGGGATGTACGACAAACTATCTATACAGCCTGTTTCACGGTGAAATGCACTGTCCGTGCTATTTCATGCGAGATGTGCTGTTACCCCATTCTTAAAAATTCCCTCATATAAATGTCAGAGAGGTAAGACACTCAAAATATGCAACACATACAGCCACAACATTAAGTAAAACATACAAGATGGATAATGATAAAGCTGGACACTATGATCAAATGTACAAATACGGACATATTGGAAAAACTGTACACCTATATAACAAAAAAAGAAAAGAGACAGATGGAACATGAAACAGAAGATAATGACCTACAATTGAATCTTGTCAGGTGACTACACAATAAAGATCTCTTTCCTTCCATAATCAAAGCAGGAAGGTAACCACGCTGACTCTATTCACCTATACCATACCAGTCAATATCAGCAGTACAGCTCTTACACTGCTACAGCAAGTACTACTGATCCATTTATACATGTATAAAAACATTTAGTACAGAATACAGGACAATATCAAAACATAAAGACAGGTAATAAATCCTGAAAGGGTGGAAGAGTTCAATTTAGGAACAACATGACAGACAATGCACGTGTTAATTAACATTAAGGCTCGTTTGTACAACCATTGTTGCAATGGAAAACCAATAACAGTAGTACATATTCTGAGTGTGTGTTTGTAGACTTCAGTATTCAGTATGCAACGTGCATTCACCACATTGTCATCTGTGGCCTGCCTGGCTGTATCATGTTTTTTCACATTATCTCACAAATGACACAGTTTTTGGAAATAAAAAAATAAATAAATAAAAAAAAAGAAAAAAGAAAAAAGCTGTTGAGCAGAAAATGTGTGTTTTGATTTTCTCTACACCTTCTGTCTGAAACATTTCTCATTCTAAGAAGAACTGAGTGACATATTATCAAAAATGAATATTTGTCTTCATGTAAAGTAGCTGCTCTTGTCAGATTTTAATGAAACCTGAATTTTATTGACAGATTTTCGAAAAATACTCAATTATAAAATTTCATGAAAATCCGTCCAGTGGGAGCTGAGATATTCCATACGGATGGACAGATGGACACACATGACGAAGCTACAGTTGCTTTTCACAATTTTGCAAATGCGCCTTAAAACTGTATTCATGAAGAAATAAGAGCACAATGAATGCAGGGAATGCTTGCTATCAATCAGCGCAGAATCTTGTTCTCCAGTTTACTATCCACAAATACAAAGATTAAAATATACAGACATAATTTTACCTGTTGTTTTGCATGGGCATGAAATATGGTCTCTCACATTGAGGGAGAAACGTAGGCTGAGGGTGTGTGAGAATAGGGTGCAGAGGAGGATGCTTGGGGCTGAAAGGGACAAGGTAACAGGGGAATGGAGAAGACTGAATAATGAGGAGCTTCATGATCTCTACTCCTCACCAAGTTTTCTTGAGGTGGTCAAATCAACACAAATGAGATAAGTGGGGTATGTTGCACATATGGGGAGAGGAGAGGTACATACAGGGTTTTGGTTGGGAACTCTGAGGAAAGAGGTCACTTGGAAAACCTAGGCACAGATGGGAGGATAATATTAAAGTGGATCTCCAAAAAGAGGGATGGTGGGCATGGACAGGATTGATCTGCCTTAGGACAGGAACAGGTGGTTGGCTCTTGTAAATGTGGTAAAGAACTGCAGAGCTTAGAACCTGTTTAGCTTCTCAACTCCATGGAGTTATTTTGTTATAAAGATTTGTTGTGATGTACCAATTTATTTTTATGTTACAGGAATTTAAGGCAAGGAACAGCAGAAAATTCTATAAAAACACATACATACCCACACAACAAAACACTGAGAGGATAGACACACATTGCAAGGACTACCACAACATCATCATATACCCACAGTTTTGATATAAGATGGCATATTAATGGGAGAGAGAGACATACAATGTTTAAACACTTTCATCATAACCAGTTTTGATTATGGTATACCAAAAAACAGACATGTAGATGCGTATCATTTGCGTGTAAGAACTAGATGGTGGGGACAAAACTTCCGATGATATTCTAGGTGTTAAAACATACAGAAGTGCGATGTTAAATACACTATAAGTTGTGTTCTGATGGCATTAGTGTCTGTGCATAATGTAACAGTACAAACAGAAATGCGATAAAAAAAAATGGTGTTCTTACAACAAATACTGACCTCCAAACACTTGTGCACACTGCCTCACCTTTCACAACTGGTACAGGCAATTACACTAGTCAATAAGGATTTGGCAACATGGATGAAAACAATCGTTTTGCATATGTCATTCCAGGGCACTCTAAACCCCACAATTAAAAACTTCTATCATGTCACATTTTTAATAGAACTGGATAGCTTTTTCTTTAAAAGTCTAAAAAAACTGTAAGAACTGCGCATGCACAGAGGATTACAAAGCTGAAACCAACTGGGCCTCACCCTGACTGTCAGATAAACAACTTCAGTGGTAGTTGCATTTTGTATCCATTTGTGGTAGGATGTCTTGTTTTTCATGTGACTCACCACCTTTGTTAAATTGTGTATTTTCCACATTTGAGTGACAGTACAGTGAAGCAGCAGGAGAAATGTTGGGCTTGTGTTAACTTGCCGAACAATTTTTTGTCAAATTTGTTAGTACTACACGCTTCAATCACAGTGTCTGTTGCTAGCACACATAGTGAAGCAAACCTCCTATTTAAATTTTGGATGTCATGTGGGAGGTACAAATAAAAGATGGCCACATCTATGCTGCATTACATGCCACACAAATCTGACAAGATGGATGGAAGGATTTAAAGAAGAATAGTATGCTGTTTGATGTTCCAATGATCTGACGTTAACCAAATAGCCATCTTGAGGACTTTTACTTCTGTTTAACAAATACTGAGAGAAATTCAAAGAAAAGGTAAAGTACAGTACCCAAGTGTACCATTTGCAATGAAGCTGGTGCCATACAGAGGAGAACTACCTGTTCCTAAGCCACCTTCCAAATAGGAATTTTTAATAGTGTCTTGTTTATCTAACTCTCCCCATACTTTAAGCCACAAGCACCTGCATATTTGCACAAGACCAAAAACCCAAATTTCAGAACTCCAACTACCTCCATGCAGCCACCTTTCTTAGACAGTTCAGCCAGTCTACAGCATCCTGAAGTTTACAGGAATTCCCAGGTTTTTACTGTGTTTACAAAGCCTAGTCACCACTGTTCTGAGCAAAATCAATCTAGTCCACACTATCCCACTTCTAAAAGATCTATTTTAATATTATTCCTCCATTTATGCCTGGGTCTTTCAAGTAGTGTTCTTTTCTTCACGTATTCTAACCAAAACTTTGTACACTTCTTCACGCACACAAAACAAGATCACATACCTGTATTAATTACAGTTACAACAAAATAAAAGGACACATCAAATTTCCCAGCCAACCATCTGTGGTCCATCCCCATTCAGTTGTACTGCACAGTTGCTTCATACTAACTTTGTGTCACTGTGACGAACATCATGAAGTGGGAATCTTCCCCTACATGTCACAATCATACTGAACAACATTTTCAGTTTGGTGTATTTCTGACGACAGAAGGCTGTGTGCCACAGAAAGGGAGTGAACTTATTGTCAAACCTGTGGCAATAACATCAATTATGCTTTGTGGTAAAAATGGGAAGAGACAAAGATGTCAACTGCAGAGTTAAAAATGGTTCCTGGACAGGAATTTATATTCAGACACACACATTCACAAATTTGTATCAGCAAAAGATAACTACAGGAAGTGCTCACAAATGGTCAGCCAAACTACAACAAAACCTTGTGGATAGTTTCCACAATTTTACATTAATATCATAATATCTTACAGAAAAGCCATGCCTGTTCACTTCCACAGTACAACACAACACCACATTTTGACTAGCACTGTAATACTGTTCCTGATTCATCTAGCTCAGAACAGGGAGAGTTGGTGGACAATTGTGAATGCAGTAACGAACCTTCAGGGTCTGTAAAAACGAGGGGACTTTCTTGACTGGCTGAGGATCTGTTAGCTTCTTAAGGCAGACTGTGCTCTATGGCATTAGTTAATACTGTACCTAGTTATAAAGATGGCACAATGAAACCATTTTTCCATTTTACATTCATTGTTCCGTGCATCATTATAATTGTTTCAAAAAATAACCAACACAATGACACTTGTGGACTATCCTTTATTTTCAGGGGTAGTTGTCATTCACTCTCTACATGTTTCGAGCTTTCGGGAAGCTCATCATCAGGAGTTCATTTTTCCTGTACAATCAGCCTCTGGCATAGTGTGTAATCTTTTGCTGTAACCCTCCCGTTCTCCTACCCCTGAAAATAAAGGATAGTCCACAAGTGTCATCGTGTTGGTTATTTTTTGAAACCATTTTTCCATGTTGTTCAGCAGTCAGCATGACATCACATGCTCTGTGACATGAAAATGTCTGGGAAAATCAGTTCCCGAAGATGTCAGTATGACAGTTTGTACCTTTCTGCTCCATATAATGGAAATATCAGTGCCTATTCACCAACTGGCACAGGCAACATCCCAGAAGACTTGAATCTTAATCAACAATGCTACAAGACCCTCAGATCTCACACTTAAACCTGTCAGTCAGCACGATTGATGTTATCCCAGTTAAGATTCAAACCAGATGTTATTGGAACCACTCTGCTCACTATACTGGTCATCATTTGAGCCATACACATTATCAGAATGAGTTCCTTATTCAAGCCCCAATGTATCTTCACATGTCCCACACATCACTGCTGGTATGCATGTCTATACATTGCAGCAAGAGCCATAAAAGCACAGCAAGTAACAAGGTTACTTCAACTGCTGCTGCTGGCTTCACATCCACACCTCCAATTATATGTTTGCTCTTATGTACCAGGTACAGCTCTGCTGGTTTGCAATTAAACTCTCAGCCACCAGATGATGGATCTCACTGCCATACTAAACACTCACTGGAACAACACTATTGGCTTCAGTCTCCATTTCATCGAAAGTTCCTCTGCAGATTCAGGCCATCTTCATTATACTGTCCAATTGTAATATAACAGTCCTTTGTCCAGTAATATCTTGTAGACAGCTGGAATGCTTCCCACTTGGTTTTGTACAGCCCTCCACGTTTAGTTAATGGCACCATTTTAAATGTACATGGACTAGAAAAAGTCTAGCTTAGCTGCCACAAACATTTGTACTATCTGTGATATCTCCTAAGAATTTTGCACTCATTAAAACTCCTTCACTGGGAACTTGTGACAATGCAGGCATGTGAAGTGCAAAATGAGTTCCATTGCATGGGAACCCATCTCGGTGACTGTGAAACATCACTACACAATATGCATGGTATCGCTCTTGCACCAACTTTATACAGCTACAATCAGCCCTTACATGGACGGTCCCAAAAGTAATGAGAATGATTTTTTTTTTTTTTGCGCAGCGCAGTAGGGCCAGGAAAGGATAGTGGCGGTCGTGGTAGATGGAGGGAGAACCCAGGTATACAGTTTGACCTTGCTCAGTTGAGTCCTCGCCTTTGTAGCAGGCGGTACGTTATCAAAGTGCGTAGTTGTTCTTGTGTCTTGTCACGGGCGAAAATGCAGAAAAGTCTGGAGCAGTGTTACGCGATCAAATTCTGCGCGAAACTCGGAAAGTCTGGTTCCGAAACGTTGCAGTTGTTGAGGACAGCTTATGGGGATGCTGTTTTGTCTTCATCCCAAGTCTTCAGGTGGCACAAGGCGTTCAAGGACGGAAGGGAGAGCGTTGAGGACGAACAGCGCGCAGGGCGTCCTTCAACTGCAAGAACTGAGAGCAATGTGGCTCGTATGAAGGCTGTTCTGGATAGGGACCGGCGTTTGCAAGTGCGGTTAATCGCAGAGGAGGTGGGACTACCAAAAACGGACGTCCACCGAATCATTACGGAAGGTCTGCACATGAGAAAAATTTGTGCGAAACTGGTCCCGAAGAATTTGTCCGATGAACAAAAGGACAATCGTGTGCTGGTTTCTCGGGAAATCTTGGATCGTGTGAAAAGTGAGCCCGACTTTCTGCAGGGAGTGATAACCGGAGATGAAACTTGGGTTTTCGAGTACGATCCGACAACCAAAAGACAGAGTTCAGAGTGGCACACTTCCGAGTCACCTCGACCAAAGAAGGCCCGAATGAGCAAATCAAGAGTGAAATCCATGCTCATCATTTTTTTTTTATTCAAAGGGAATTGATCACAAGGAGTTTGTGCCACCTGCACAGACTGTGAATCAAACATTTTACCTACAGGTACTGGAGTGTTTGAGAAAAAGAGTTAGGCGCATTCGTGGTGAAATTGCAGACAAGTGGTTCCTTCACCACGACAATGCGCCAAGTCACACTTCATTCACTGTGAGGGAATTTTTGGCTCAAAATAAGATCACAACGCTTCCCCACCCACCTTACAGCCCTGACTTGGCTCCGTGTGATTTCTTTTTATTCCCCAAGCTCAAAACCCATCTCAAAGGACATCATTTTGGGACAGTTGAAAACGTCCAGGCAGCTGCGATGAGGGTTTTGAACAACATCTCAAGTGAAGACTTCCTCCACTGTTATGAAGAGTGGCAGCAATGCTGGAATCTCTGTATTCAATCGCAAGGAGCCTACTTTGAATGGGGATAAACTGTAATTGCATGCATGTTCAATAATTTTTTTTAAAATCATTCTCATTACTTTTGGGACCGACCTCGTATGTATCAGATCATCCACATATGCCATTTGATCGGTCTGTGAACTCAGTGTCAACACTTCCACACGTTCCACATATGTTACCATGTATGCCACAGGGAGACAGATGCTGCCATCATGCCTTGTGTCGCCAGGAATCTCATCACTGTAGAGATATCTTCATGCCATCACATTTTGAGCCAAGTTACCAATATCCAGTCAAAACCATCCCTAACACCCTTTACACTGCACACAATCTGGGCAAGATATTCAGATGCATACAGTTGCCTGTACATCACATACTGATTTCCTCTTCCACATGCCATGAAATTTTGCTCACTGAATTACTGAAGTACAACTGTTCATTTGCAAGCAACATGCAAGACATTCCCACACTTGCATCATAGTTTTCAGCCAACCTGAGGCCTGTAGAACATATTCCATGTTCACACAGAATAAGTACTGTCACACTACAACAACTTTGCACAGTAAAATTCTTGACCAACCACCCCATGTTATAGTATACCAATCAATACACATACTTTCAATTGTGTATATCTTCAATCCCTAGAATATGAAATAATTTGTCTGATGTATCAATGACCCCCATGTCCACAGAGGGGCAGTCTCTTGATCAACAGTCCCTTTAACTAAACATCTTCCTTTTATGAATCAATGAGAGAAAACACTACACAAACCCCTTACAGCCCAGTGGTACTGTAACATTTAACAACTCTACATTTTGTCAGGGTGTTTTCTTGCAATAAATAGCAATTATTTCCATGAACAGCACTGACTGAATGGCCTTTATAACTGAGACCGAGCTCTCTGTTACGAACAAAACTTTCTAATTCATATATACTCGTATATATATATATATATATATATTTGTATTTAGATGACTGCCATTCTTCAAAAGGAGATGGCACACACACACACACTTCAGAGTAACTTAATCAAGCATGATCTATGTACAATTAGTTATGTCATGTTACAATAACAAAGATGTCTACTATGTCTGTCCTCTTGTACTTGCTTTGAAGTAACAGAATGTAAATTTTAGGCATTACTAAACACTGACATAGTGTGAGACATTTGTGGCTGCTGAAACCTTTGCATTATATACCCCACAAAAACTAACACAGTACACTACAAATAATTTTTGTACACCGTAAACGAAATGGAGTTTAATTCCTGTCAGAGATGATGATTGTTTCTTCCTCACAGTGGAAGTTGCCTATGCTTCTACCAGTAAGTACCTGTGGCTTTTTGCACAAGGCAAATTGACTGCAGCAGTTATCCCAATCTAACACAACAGTTTAGAATATGCTGATACATTAATGTCAACTCTATTCAAAGTCACTACACCTTTCATCCTACAACTCATTTGTAACTGGATTAATAATGAAGGCCATGAAAAGTATGTACAAACACCACATACCACAACGTTAGAATGCATTCATTACCTTGAGCTGATCTTCTTCTTCAAATGCAGTGCTGTTATTCCACTGGCTCTTCCACTTACCTTCAAATTCTTGGCAATTTCAGTTCCCATCGTACATGCAGTGAAAGTAGACCTCTTGATGTTTGAATACTATTATACACTAATCATTTCACTGATAAAAACCACTGGAAGTTTAATTAATTACAAATTTATCTGTAGCAACACTTATCTGTCTTCACAGTCACAACATTTTTTTTCTGTTTGAAGTGTCAGATGTGGATGCAAATTGTCACTCCTCCAACAGTTTTACAAATATTAAAAATGAGCAATTAAAAAAGTCCCTCTCCATGGTATCTCTACCTTGTCGAAGGCTACCACCGGGTGAGAGGGCCTGCGTGGCCAAATGATCCTAAGAGCTACGCCAGCGGTAGCATTAGCTACTGGTAGGGCCACCCTTGCTGGACAGGTCGAAGGTGATGGCCCAGACGAAAGGGGATACCCTGGCCCTCCAGGTTGGGGGTTGGGCATGAGGCTAATAACCTCACCCCGTAAAAAACTAATTGTTACGTAACCTTACAATAAGCCTTGGAATGTAATGAATACCTGACGAAGACAAAGGACTATGGATTTGACATTTGGCACATGGAACGTTCAGACCATGCTGCAGCCAGGGAAGATGATGGAGACAGCCGATGAAGTCTTAAAACTAGGAATAGATCTTGTAGCCCTACAAGAAATTAGATGGCAAGGCCACGGGGAGATCAACAAGAAAAATTTCACTGTAATATATAGTGGACCAGAGAATCGAAC
>Ga0123354_10019261_pt1 | contig 10716 bp, 4 predicted proteins | sample TergutLab28metaG_2_FD_97872 | JGI IMG/M metagenome (GOLD analysis project Ga0123354, IMG submission 97872) | Labiotermes labralis P4 segment gut microbial communities from Petit-Saut dam, French Guiana - Lab288 P4 | ecosystem: Host-associated > Arthropoda: Insects > Digestive system > Gut ...
ATCATTTAGCTCCTCGTTACGCAATTTCCTCCATTCCCCCATTACCTCTTCCCTCATAGGTCCAAATATTCTCCTTAACACCATGTTCTCAAACACCCTCAGTTTCCTTTCATCCCGCAATGTCAGCGACCAAGTTTCACACCCATACAAAACAACGGGCAAAATTATAGTTCTATATATCTTGATCTTTAAATTTTTGATAGCAACCTGTAAGACAAAAGGTTCTGCACCGAATGATAGCAAGCATTTCCTGACCTCAGTCTGCTCGTAATTTCTTCCGGAATAGAATTTTGGTTTGTTAAAGTTGTTAAAGTTGCACATAACATTTGATAATCAAGGCACTGAGTTTAGGAAGAGAAAATTAAATTCACGGAAATATGTCATTCATTTACAATTCATACGCACCTTATGTAAGAGCTTGCATATTATCGGCAGCAACAACAGTAACAGCTTGCTCTGTATTTACGGATTTGGTCTTTCCATCTTTTCCTTGGTCGACCTACATTGCTCCTGCCAGTCAGAATACCCGTCCGACAGTCACCGCGTAGTTGTTTAATAAGTTAAATGTCCCCTGACTGCGTTACAAGCATGCGCATTGGTCAAGTGGAGGGTTTGTCACCTGATTGCCTTTAAACTTGGAAGCTTATGCTTTGCTTCACGCCTCACTTTGAGATCGCCGACCAGGATGCCTCTACCAGTAGCTACGTTACCCATGGAACAGCTCTCAGACTTATTAGCTTATTCAAATGTCCTTACAACAGTAAGTTTCAGTCGCCAGTGTGGAAGCCTGCGTATTACAGTACGTATCGCCATTATTATATTCAGTCCTTTATTTAGGAGTTACAATTTGCCTCTAGCTGTAATTAAAACAGATGTGATTTAGAGCAAAGTGCTGTAGTGAATATTTAATCGGAAGACAGAAAAATAGGGAGGGCGTAGTCTAGTTTTTCACAGACTTTTTGTTCGCGGACCCCTTTTGGCTTCCAAAAAAGTAACCACGGATCCTCACATCCTTGCTCACGTAAATATAGACTGTCCGGATGACAGGTATCCAAAATTAAAAATTTATATCCCACAACTGATTTTAGATAGCTACGAATACATACCAGTAGCATATGGAACAATGCATTGCATGATATGACCTTAATTAAACTGGCCGTCTCTTGCTTCGTTGTTACAGGGGGTTTCTTAATTAGATATTCTAACATATCTCCAATTACAAAAGTTCCGTCATCATTTTTAACAAAACGTTATTCTTTAATTACAAAACTAAGTCAATTTCGAAGTTGCGTTGAAAGAAATGTTTCACGGATACCCTGGGAACACATAGTGGATCCCTTAAGATTGGCGGACACAATTTGGGAACCACTGGCGAAGGCGATACAGTGACCATGCTGCAGGCTGATTAGTTCAGGAATCGTAGTTCAATTCCCTGCATATGCAAAATTTATTCTCTTCGCTAAACCGTCCAGCCCGTCTAGGGGACCCACTCGACTTCATATTCAATGGGTAGTTGAGGCTCTTTTGCCAGGGATGCGGAGGAGGGAAGGGGTGATCCCGTCTACTCACGTCGGATAATGAGTGGAGGTGTAACATACGTCTTAATGAAGTGCACAGGGACAAGTTAAATCTTTTCAAGGCAAGCGTAATAAGCAGGCCCAGGAACAAATTTCATTTAAAAAGGCTTATATTGTTATACTTTTTTTTCAAATATTACTTGGGAAATCCGATAAAGAAGATGCGTTATTCGGAATTGGTAATAATCAGAAGAGTTATAAGAAATGCATATAGAATTTTAATTGTCAATCTAAAAGGGAAAAGAATAAAGCTCAGATAAAGAGAAACTGGGAAGGGATTTCAAGTAATATCTAAATAGGCATTTTGATTAAAATTTTGTAATTCTCATGTCCTTATGCAAGCTACATGACCCGTCTATCTTTTCTCCCTGATTTTATTTTTTTCGTCATATTAAGTAAAATGTAAGCCTATGGGTTATAAAAATTTGTTTACCCTAATTTCTCCAAATTTCTTTTAACCTTGGTTAAAAAATTCTCCTCAGCACTTCAGTCCCAAACACCAAAAATCCGTTAGTATTTATTTACTTTTCCTACACATATAGAGCAAAATTTTAAAAGTGACATTTCTGTATATCCAAATATATAGTTTGTTAAGGCTATGATAAGATTCTGAACTGTTTGGCTGCAAGTATAAAATAATTGACATTATAAACTCTTAGCGTAATGCAGGAGAAAGTTAATCCTATCTATACAATTGGTCCAATGCTTTGTTGTTGCAGTCTCAGGATTCAAATAAATGTTTTATTTAAATTCACTGAATTATCGAACAATAAAAGAAGGGAATTTTCACACACGTTTGATAGTTTTTGTGTTTTGTTGAGGAAAGTGGTTGGAATTATATTACTTTTTGGTTTGAACTGAAAGACCTAGAAATGAGCGATAACGGAGAAAATATTTGCATTCTTAATCACCACGTACCTTCACATGAAACGAGTCGAATACGAGCTAATCTGTGGGCGAATGAAGAAGGAGATATTAGCCTATTTGAATCAGATGATGGTATTACAGCGACCTGATGGTTGGAGGTTTGAAGTGACAGAGAGTGGTAGATGGAGTTGTCCAGAAATTTACTTTTGATATTTCATTACAGTGGTTTTTATAACAATTGTGTCATATTGTTCAAATTAATTGATACTAGGAATATAAGCCGGGATATACGTTTAAATTAGGACGTTGTTTTTTCAGACGCTTGTTCCCAAACAAAACGCTAATTCAATATTTGCATTCCAGAGTTATTAAAGCTGCGGTATGAAGCCGCAACAGAATTCAGGTTGTGTCAAACCTACAAAACCGTCTCTTGTACACAACACGAAAGCACAGAAGGATGTGGAAACTGAGCTCCATTTACTCTTAGCTTCGGCATTAAGTGGGGGTGAAAGGTAAGGGTAATGTCTCTGCCACTTTAGCTCCGAGTAAAGAGTCTAAATGTACATTGAATACGGGGCTGGGTTGGCTCCAGCCCCAGACTGGAGGTCTTGGAGAAGACAAAAATCTCTTGCTTCTGCCGGTAATCGAAACATGATTACTTCTTTACCCACTCCTTAGCACGTTGACATATTTACCGTATAGGTCATTCAGGCTTATACCAGAAATGTACAAAACTGCTGTAATTTGTATTAACTGTCAATTTTCTTCGCCGACAGACTAGCGTCACACGAGCTTCGCTTTCTTGGAGGTTTTTGCGACGTCTGTAATTAGGGTTGGATTTAATATGACGGATTAGAAAGATACAAGACAAGTAGACGCAAGCTAAAACGTGGAGAAAAATGAGAATTGAATTCATTCTTGAAATAGGATTAAATTTATTCTTTTGTTAGGAAACTAAATCCACAATGTTCATGTAAAATGTTAATCCACTGCATGAAACATGATTTTGTACAATTTACTATATTCTTTATTCTATTCTATTGACTTCACAGTGATGATTGTGTTGCCATCATCACTTCTGTTTGTGTTTCATTTCTTTACGTACGAACCATGTTAGATACTCAAATACAAGTTTTTCTGGGGGCCCTGTTTTTTTATTCACAGGTCTGGAATAAAGTACAAGACAATTAATTTTTTTTAACACCTAATTTATACTCGACTTAAAAATTTCTCCCATATTTCTAAATTCTCTTTCGGTGGGGCCCTAATGGGTTGGTGTCCATACTCTGGGTTTTAGGAGCAAGATACATATTTTCATCTGCTGTTGTCTTAGCGCCCGAGGAGCTAAATGATTTGTATTGCTCACCCAATATTGTACGGGTGATAAAATCGAGAAGAATGAGATGGGATGGGCATGTGGCGCATATGGGTGAGGAGAGGGGGTTGTATAGGGTCTTGGTGGGGAAACCGGAGAGAAAGATACCACTGGGGAGACCTAGGCGTAGATAGGTAGATAATATTAGGATGGATCTTCAGGAGGTGAGATGTGGGTATATGGACTGGATTGGGCTGGCCCAGGATAGATACAGGTGGCGGACGCTTGTGAGTGCGGTAATGTACCTTCGGGTTCCGTGAAATGCAGAGAATTTCTTGACTAGCTGCAAACCAGTTAGTTTCTCAAGAAGGAATCTGCACCATGGAATAAGTAAGTAAGTTGTCTTAGCACCTCGCAGCATTTATTGGTATGTGTACGTTTTCAACGATACTGTGAAAAATAATTTCATGAAACCTTAATTTTTTCCATGGGGTTTTAAACGTTTGATGCAGGGATTTTTTTGTGCTAATGTACAATTAGTCCAAGATCCTAACTGTTAGTAAGCATCTTAATCTGATTCTATGTTACGTGGATTCATTATAAAATCACTTACTCGTCACGTTTTAGTTCAGTACATGAATTCGGCAGCTGGACGACATATGCACAGATAGAAGAGACGGGGAACCAGCACATGTGGCATTAATATTATCACCGGATTGCCGAAACCATGATATCAAATACTGCGAGTAATTAAAGTGAAAATCAGAAAATATCTCTGAAAAATTCTTCAAAATTTTAAAGGTGACGTATTCAATGAATAAGGTTGTTTCACAGGAACTTCGTTAGATGGCAGTAAGGAAATATATACAGCGGTACATACGATGATTATTAAAGAAAACGCGTGTTCTCGTCTCTTCATCAGAGTGACAGACTAAATAATGGCAGAACCTACACTCTTTCCAAAGATTCGCACCGAAATCATGCTGAAGGGCATGCAAGAGCCTGCACACTTATGGAGGGATTCTGAAGACTCTTTAAATATCTTAGATAATCCTTTGGTTAGTCTGTCTTAATATTAACACGATATGTCTAAGACAATCAATCACCAATGCCACAAGAGAGCTCTCTCCCTGTTAAAATGGTGTGTGTTATGCAATTAACATGACACTTATTTGTGGTTGGAGTCGGAATATCGTGATCGGTAGGTGTAGTGAGTAGTTTGCGGGGTCTAACGGTCCGCTGTTTGAACCCCGGAATGGGCAAGAGGTGTTCTTCACTACGAATCGACCGCGTCGCCTGTTCTCTTGTTTAATGGGCAGTGGGGGTCCTCTAGGTCGGGTAAAGCGGACGGGGACCTATGCTGACTGATCAACTCCATGTAGTACAGACGGTAAGAATGAGTAGAGCTGAACTCAAATTTACTTCCTTGTTTCTGATTGTCTGCTGTTAATGACAATTTTACACAAAAATTTGTAACTTTAGAAGACTACTTTACAACCTTATGCCATTCCATTTAAAACCTTTACTTGATTGATTACGCTCCAATTTTTTTGCTCTTATTTTTGAATCAAATAATTTTATTCAATTTTTCTTCTCTTTCTCCCACAATAAATAACTTCAATTAACGTAATTATCATTGTGGGCCCGGTAGCTCAGTCGGTATAGCGACTGACTACGGACTGGACGGTCCGGGATTGAATCCCGGAGTTGACGAGATTTTCCGCCCAGCCTCCTGTAAAATGGGTACCGGGTCTTTCCCGGAGGTAAAGTGCGGCCAGGGCTTGCTGCTGACCACTCACCCCCTTCTAGTGCCGCGATCATGGAAGAGTAGAGCTACACCTCTAACCACACTCTGCGCCACAACGGGCCTGTAACGGGAACACTTTACCTTTAACTTAAATATCATTATCTTAAGCATTATTCACTTATAGGAACTGTCGGGTAGCTGTTTACACACTTATACTGAACTGTCTGGCAAACAGACCAAAGTTTTCTTCATAATTCTAAATAATATTACTTAAAAAGGAGGATTATTAATAGGGATTATTATTTTGCTGCTCCCTCTTTTTTTTTCTTGCTAAGTTTTAATTTATATCAAAAGCCTGGGATCATTATGGCGCCAAACCTGTATTCAGTCAGAGCTTAGAGTATCTGAATACAGAGGGCGTATAAATTTATTTAATGATCTAATTTTTACTGTACTTTTCTATTTAAAGTGCAAATTATCGGCTTTTTATATTAACGTGATTGTGTGTGTTTGTGTGTGTGTGTAGGGGGGGGGGGCAAACTCTTGTCCCCACTCTTATTATTCTTCTAAAAGGATTAAAAATTTTTATGAATTTAAGTGCTAATCTGGTGTTAATGGAAAAACACCTACGCCGTACCTTTTCTTTCCCCACAATAAGAAATAACAGTATAAAATAAGGACGGAACGTTGAGTTGGGAGCGACACTAGCGACAAGTACTTGCAGGCTCTGAAATGGTGCACAGTTTTATACCTTATAAAAATATACAAATATTATTAAGGAGCAGTTTTCTTGGAATATAAAAAAAAAAATTTATAGCTTTGTAACGTTTATTTATTTGGTTGCATGACTGTGCTTAAAGAAACGAGGAGCTGAAGATGTCAATTTGTTAAGAAAAATTATAAAAAATTACACATAGGACACGCAAAACCTTTGTAAGTAAACAGTTACTAAGATACTCAATTATTATACCAATTACTGCACTATTGTGCTTCGTTGCGTGATACGCAACGAGTACAGAATGTACATCCGTAGCAGGGCACTCTTCGCAACATAACATCACACAATACAGCATGCTGCCACAATACCCAACTGGTACAGCGAAATTAATGTGGCTTTTTATAGTGTGACTTTAGCAAGGACGATATGGCTCCCTGATGATGGTCCTAGGACCGAAACATGTCGGAGCGTTTTAATGTTTTAATGTGTAAATTTTATAATTTTTATATATGTGCAGTAGTTGCTAAAATAATTGAGTAAACAACATGCACGGTGTAACAACGAAAATAAGTTACTAAGATGATGATGATAACTATTTATGTCATATTTAACAAATTTACGGTAGCCTATATAGAATTTTAACTGAGTAGTAAGTTGTCTACTCACAAAATGAAAAATACATTAATAACAACAATAATAATAATAATATAAAAATATGCAATAGGAAAGCACGTATGATTTCTGCTCAGACGGCTTTGTTTTCGCACATGTTTTTTGGAAAAAAAAACAGTAAACCTGCTCTCTCATGTTACACATGAACCACAGTATATTTTTATTAACTTTTCGCTTGCCGCTAGCAGAAAATTGTATCGTGATCAATATTAATGCCGAACATACATATATCAGTTGTATTTGTCGTGGTAATTCAACTCCACGGCCACTGAACTCACTTGCCTTAATCCGCACTGAACGCGATGAGAGTTGAAACTCCTCCGGAATTGCTTTACACTCGGCCTTCGATACATTTAGGGCTCTACAGTGATAAGGTACTAAGTAATGTGTAATAAACTTCATGTTTGTACCGTGCATCAATGATAATTAAACACATTACTATCCAACTAATGCACAATATATAATATGTAGATACAATTAAAATTATTCAATATTTAAAAGTTCTCCAACATGTTTCGGATCACAGAGGATCCATCGTCAGGGAGCCTTGTACAGTGCTTGGCTAAAAATTACAAGAATGATTCTATCGTGTTCGTTGATATGGACAAGGTCGGTGTTATGGCAGCATATTGTGACCCGTTGTGCTTGTGTGTAGTTCACTGTATATTAAATATTTTGGAGCACTTTTAAATATTTTATAATTTTAATTGTATCTACATATTATATATTGTGCATTAGTTGGATAATAAAGTGATTAACGTATAATAACTTTGCGGTGCCTTGAACTATAACACTACTCATTCTGGTAGGTGCCTAACGTGATGTCTAAAGCCATAAAACGGTCTCCCTTAATACTCATCTCAACGAGAAACTCAAACTTAACGTTTTTTGATCCGTGCATTGTGATATCCCTACGTAATAAGAACCAACACAATGAACAAATTTTAAATTAATGTTTTAATTTAACTATAATGTCTTCGACATGTTTCGAACATCCAAGTGTTCATCCTAAGGAAGATTTGTACATGCAGATTTAGTGTATTTCGTTCATGTATCCATATAAGCAGTCTGGTCTATGGTAGGATGTGTTTGATACAAGCACATCCTGCCACCGACCAAACTGTTTATATGGATGCATGAACGAATAACCATAAAACTGCACGTACAAGTTTTCTTCCTGATGATAGACACTTGGATGTTCGAAACATGTCGAAGATACAATAATTAAATTAAAACATTAATGTAAGAATTGTGCATTTTCTTGGTTCTTATTAGATAGAGAAACTCAAAACTCACAATTTCATAACTACCTCGTGCGTTGCACCCGGTTTCATTTTACCAGAGACATGAAATATCTATAAAAGGGCTTAGATAATTAAGATACAGTAGAAACCTTAGGAAGAGGCACCTAAATAGGTCCACAATTTAAATCGAAGTTCTAGAATGCTTGATAAAGTAACGCATGACATATATATTGCTTACAATTGTAAAACTTATGTTCATATTTATTACTTATAGTCGAAGAATCCCGAGTGACGCCAACACATGAAAATTTTATGTCTCAGATGGGAGAGCAGTATTATAGTGGCTTTTATTTGTGTAGTGTTTTGTAAAGTTCAGTGTGTTCATATGGCTAAATATGAAGAACAGAAGTAGGCTCTTTAGGGACTTCGAGTCCCATAAATTGTGGGGACATTTTTATTAGTTCAGTCAACAAATTTTTGGAAGTCCGTATACCAAAGAATTGATTAATTAATTATTTACTTTAGAAGAAATTACGTGTCAGAATGGTGAGGACTAAACTTGGATAGACCTAATTCTTTTAAGTTTTTTAATTCAAAATTATGCTTTTGAAATCCAACTGTCTTCCTCAAATTATTTTTCCAGGAAATTTCTAAATTTCAAAATACAAAAGCAGCCACTATGTAAGAGGAGCTTAGTTAAACCAACATAAAGTGCTATGAAACACAGTAAAAAAGGAAATTGCTCTTTGTTTAACTCGACATTAGACCAACAATATTAAATTTTTTCTTAAAAATATTTAAATATTTAGAATCTATATTCAGGATATTCCTGTTTCCTGCGTCAGATTCTTGTAAATAATGATCACGAACAAAGAAAGATATCAGGCTTTAGGAATGGGCAAATAATGAAAACATGCCGCTAATTGTCCACTGAGCAACTCAAGCCTCAATACATGGCATCACTGAGCTCATAGACAGCATGCCTGTGGTGCACAAAACACAGCCTGATAAATGGGCTGTTGAACACGATGTGTGGGAAGCCTGAACTATCGATAGGCTACAGGAGGGGATAAAATAATTAAATAAATGGATGTAAACATCAGATCGATATATTCACATACACGATTAAGCCGCCAATTGACATGTATTGGCGGCAAAAATGTCGCTGAACAAACAGGGGCATAATTGGGAACAGCGCGCCTGCTTCCCATTGTGGTCATTTTCAGTTCCCTTCAAAGAATTCTAGGTGGTAATTAAGCAATATTAATGAAAGTACAATACGGCAATTTATCACAGAAAAAATGTGTTCAGGCAGAAAGCAATAATCCGGTGTTATCTAATTCTTTTACTAGGCCTGACTAACAGCGGAACAGTTGTGAGATAAAGTAATATTTTCACTGAACTCTGCTGTGTTTGGTTACATTCATTATACTCCGCCTTCTGGCTTTATACGCGTACCTCTTTTTCATTCCTCCTAACACTATTGTTGTAAAAAAAACTTCCTAGAATATCTTTTACTTCTGCCCACATATTACAATGAAAATGTTCAGCTGATTCCAAAGTAGATCAATCTGTGGATATTTTTTAAGTTCGCGTACAAGATAATCCGCAGAAACCTAAAAATGACATTTGTTATCGTTGTACCGTGCATTTTATATCTATAAAGTTCATACACCAACAAATGCACTCTTTATTAAATAAACAAAGTTTTAAAATTCACATTAAAAATCACTTTGACTTGCTCCTACATGTTTCGGTCTACGACCATCATCAGGGAGCCTTCACTAGAGCCTAGCTAAAGTTATATTTAGGTTAAGATTAGGTAAGAACTACGTCGTTATATGTTATGCGGTGGTGTGGCAGTATGTCAAGGTATGGTGTGTGTACCTTTCACTGTGCTGAGTGCGACCAACATATAACGACGTAGTTTTTACCGAATCTTAACCTAAATATAACTTTAGCTAGACTCTAGTGAAGGCACCCAGATGATGGTCGTAGAACGAAACATGTAGCAGCAAGTCAAAGTGATATTTAATGTAAATTTTAAAACTTTGTTAAGTTTACTAAATTGTGTACTTGTTGGTGTATGATCTTTCTAAAAAAGATACGTTAGGTTTGAAAACTTTATAAGTTTTTTAGTAATTAACCAACCCCTGGTTTTATGAAGAATGTTTAGGTTTTTTGGATCAAAGGAAGCAGACTAAAATGCAGTGGATACAGGATCCAAGCCAAAACAATGTAGATAATCTGAACAATGTAAGACGTGAAGTTAGCAGACATTTCAGGAACAAAAAGAAGGCATATATGAGAGCCAAAATTGAGGAACTTGAAACTAACAGTAAGATAAAAAAATATTAGGGACTTGTATAGGGGCATCAATGACTTCAAGAAGGGGTACCAGCCTAGATGTAATATAGTAAAGGATGAGAAAGGTGACTTGGTTGCAGACTCCCACAGTATTGTGGCTAGGTGGAGGAATTATTTCTCCCAGCTATTCAACGTGCATGGGGTTAAGGATGTTGGGCAGGCAGAAATACACACAGCAGAACCACTAGTACCTGAGCCAAGTGCCTCTG
>Ga0123354_10019262_pt1 | contig 10716 bp, 6 predicted proteins | sample TergutLab28metaG_2_FD_97872 | JGI IMG/M metagenome (GOLD analysis project Ga0123354, IMG submission 97872) | Labiotermes labralis P4 segment gut microbial communities from Petit-Saut dam, French Guiana - Lab288 P4 | ecosystem: Host-associated > Arthropoda: Insects > Digestive system > Gut ...
ATTTTTTTTTTAAAACCCCCCCCCCCCCCCCGAAAATCGTGCCGTTTGTGAGATGTGGGAAAATACTGCAGAGCCAGGCATGCCACAGATTACAATATGGCGATGCGCACTGCATGCTGGATAACTAGGGCTACAATCACACTCTCAGAAAATGTAATACTGCTTTTCCACTGCAACAATGGTTGCACGAACGCGCCTCAATGTTACGTTGTACGTACGTTGCCTGTGTTACAATTTACAAACCTCGTTTTAAATTGTTTACCTGACAATGGCAACCTCAATGGTCAGCGCCATGACATCAGACGTAATAAGCAGTGAATACCTTTCTCATTTCAGTTATTCAAAAATTAACGATTTTATGTCTGAAAACTTGACCCCCGTGTGGGCATGCCTACGGCGAATACAGAGGCTTGTATAGAGAAAGGCGGTCTGACTCTCTCAGATGCCATGCTTCCGAGTACAGAGAAGAATGAAATCAACGTTCCAGTTGCACCAATGGAGCGAACTGCTGTCGTCCATGCAAATGCCGGGGTCAGATCCTCCCCATGCCAAATCAACATCAATCTCAGAGCGTCCTTGATAAAAACAGCCACGTCGCAGCCCGGTCGGTCACTCAACCCGTGCGGATAAAAACTGTCACGTTCTTTTTGTTTGCAGTCCCCATTGCAAACACGATCGCCACGTGTCGCTAAATTTCCCTCCTCCCCTCTGGTGCAAACTTGCAGTCAACGACAAGCATAGGGACGCACAGCCTACGAACTAGATCAATGAGGATAATTACTACGAATGAAAGTGATATTGATTTCTGAGTGCAAGTAACCGTAATTTCGGAAAAAAATTACGAACTTTTAAATGCCTGTCTTATTTACCACTAATAGCAGCCTGACCCACGTAGTCGGCAGTCTTGACTTCGAAACCTAGACGTGCCATCCCAAAGTGACATTTATATCGATTCAAGAGTGGCAGCGTTTCAACACATGCCGTTCAGGGACATGCATTTTTAACAAGAAAGGAAATGTTAGCTCTAGTTTGGCGTGGCGGCATGCGCACTAAAGCTAGAAGCAGTAAGTTTCAGATATCTCAGTGTCAGGCAAGACCCAAAGTTTCGGAACTCAGGAACCACTCGACGATAGGACTAGGAATGTTAACATTAGCCACATGCCCTAGTCAGACTGGCAGGAGCCAGCCGCTTGGGACGCCGTGTTTCAGCTTCCATCCGCCATTTGGTAAAACCGAGAATCAGAAACAAAACGACAGTGTCAAACTAACCAACCAGTCGCCAGTATTTTGGTTTGTAATTTTACGCTGTACTTAAAAAATCCTGTTGTTGTTGTCGTAAAACTGAAAGACGCGCTTTCTCGCGTTCTGATTTTAGAAAAGCAGTGACGTGTTTTCGCGCAATCGGTAAAAATTAAAGTAAACAATACCAAATTCAGACTTGCAAATATGTTTCATACGAAGAACAAGGAACATCTGGATTGATACATTGAAGCAAACCGAAAGTGTTAAGTGAAATACTGGCATTTAATTAATCAAATGCTTTTTTCGCGGATGGATACATATTTCACACATACGATGAAATGAATACGTACATATGACAAAAGTGTAACTTCTTCACAGTTGAAGAATAAAAAAACAACTAGATGTCACTTGTTATATTTACTTTACTTCTTAGACTCAACATGTTTCGGGCATTAATATGTCCATCTTCAGGAGTTTGCGACTGTGTTGTTGAACTACCACATTGGCTGTATTGTACTTGGATTGCTGTGTGTTGGAGTTGGGGTACGGTTCGGCTAGGGTGGTATCCGGGCTGCCGGCTGAACAGTCGCAAACTCCTAAATATGGGCATATTAATGCCCGAAACATGTTGAGTATCTAAGAAGTAAAGTAAATACAACAAGTGACATCTAGTTGTTTTTTCTATTCTTCAACTATCACAATGATGCAAGGTCCAATAAACACCAGATTCTTCTTCACAACTCTTCCCTCAAGAAATAAATTACACAAATGTAAATTCAAATAATTACCTGCTTGATTACGGCAAAAAGGTTCATTACATACTCAACTGAAACATACGTGTTCTCTATTAATCACTGTGTCTGGTGTGTCAGGGCATCTGTCGGGCACACGGACGTACAATCCCGGGACTAGAACTCACGTTCTTCCACCAGTAAGCCATTCGTTTACACCTTAGATGCCAATCATCTGATGGTGACCGCTGGCGAGTGTTATCATGGACCTGCATACGTCACCTCAGCATCACGACCAACCTACAGGAAACGTTCCATGTATGGGACCAAATGGGCGCTTCAAATAAATAAGGGCGATTAAACAGAAATTGCGCAGATGCGGAAGTTCAGTTCTTAGCAGGCGGTAATCGCAATGCTGCGGAGACTGAGTCAGTGCTGAACTGCATCAGCTGTACCGAACGAGACATAAATACAGAATACTGACAGAAGGAAATGCGTAGGAACCGCACATTTTCAGAGTATATGTAATGCAGCCGTGCAAAAAATTATCCTTCTCCGGGGCAATGTGTACCATGGTAATGGGAACACCAATAGCATACGGTAAATTCATGGAAATCATGGACGGCAGGACAAACGCTGTGCAAGAACCAACAGCCGTCGGTCGGGACATCGCATATCAAGTTGCAGACTGAGGAAAGACAGCTGCGAATAATCTGATGGCAGAGTCAAGGAGAGCCAACAAGGATTTGTTCTCCACGTCGCGAAGTTATACTTGTGGCATGTTACGAAATGCCACGCACAGCCAAGAACCTGACGTCTTCCGTCTTCTGGGATGTTTGGCAGCATTTCTTGATAGTTACAGATGTTTCGGGACTGAACATCACTCCCATCTTCAAGGACCAATCCTTCCCGAAACGCTAAGTAACTACCAACCAACATCCCACATGAGCGAAGACCCTCACCAACACTGCTACGGGAGCATGAAACCTAGATGAGAACCCGTAAGTCTATTGTGAACACGAGTTCTATACAAGGTGTGAAATTTCTCTGCCATACTAGAGCGACTTGGCTTCCTAGCCAGCAATTCGACTGAGGGAGCTACTTGTCTACGCTTCTGGTAGGCTGGTTCGTTGGACTACTACAGTATACTGCCTATCCGCAACGCTCAACATCCAGAACGTACTACTTTATCTTGAATCCGTTCCCCGAGCACAGGCATATACGCACTCCTTTAGGCAAGGCGAGTCGGACGATGAGAAGCACTACTGCACGTGTGTTGGAACCTGAGACGCTCGCCCACTTGCGTCTTCTGTCACATATAGAACAGGAGAGCGTGTGTTTGTGAAATGTTTGATACTGAGCGTTCATTTGTTACACTTGTGCAAAGTGCATTAACTGAAGAGAAAAAGCAGGCGATACACGTTAACTAAGAACTGATGGGTAATTAGCGAAGAGAAATTTTTAATATTCCTAGATACCGGCAACGTTGCTTGTCGAGAAATATTTTCGAAAGGCGATTGGCCTGCTTAGGAGCTCGAGGTCGGCAATTCGAGGCTCTGCCAGGAATTAGGGTAAATTCAACTGATGGAGGAAAGGGTGGAGGGGTGGGGAGAAGACAGACTCTAAGATAGATTCCCGGAGGTTGAAGACACAGTACGCGATAAAGCTACCGCAACAGCTGCCGAGCCGACGTAAAACACTAAAGACACACTGCGCATTAAACAACTCAAGGATAAGCTAAAACCGTATAATTATATTTTATAACACGGAAACTTGTTTGGCAGTAATTTTTAGGGAAGGCATCCCCATTGTGTATGACAGCAATGTACGTCTTCACGCTCCAGCCACTTTACACCTGAGAAAGAGCCGCCCGGCAATGAATGGGAAGATCGACAGATCTCAGTGACGAGAAGCCAAGGGAATGTGTGATCGAGAGGTGCAGCGGAAGAAAGCGAGATGTGAAAACGGAAACCCGCCGAGTAGCACTTCAACAAAAGCTCACCATTCGTCCGTCCGAACACACATTCTAAAAGAGTCCACCAGACCATTCAAACATACACGAATACCGCTGTTATGTCCGTCAACAAAGTTCCTCCCTATTCGGCCCGTCATCCAGTCACTGCTCGACGGCACGTCACTTTCTTGAACCCTGCGGGCTAATAAGCGTAACTTGTGGAAAGTGTAATGCAATAAGAACCTCATTACACCGCGGAGTTACAAACGCAATCTGAACTCAGGTATATCGTGCTGTTCTGTTCGTCCCTTCTAGCAAATGCCTTAATACGGTCCAGAAACAGGGGACACTTAAGTAATGCCGATTACCTAACCAAGTGACATGGCAGGCCAACCAAAATAATATACACCCCTGCTCTAACAGTTCTGAGGGCAGGAAAACGTAAGGGAATACCGAGCAACGGCTGTTCTTTTAGCATCAGGTTTCATAAACTGCCAATTTAATTTTGTGCACTGGACTACATTCAGGCCATGCCGAGTGGCTGGGATTCCTGCTGTTAGGCAACGTGCACAAGTTATTAATAAAATTGAAAGCTCGCCATTGGTTTAAAATAAATTAAGCCACAACATACTGCTCCACTGAGCATGAAAACGTTGGCTTCAACCCCATTTCCCTTCTATCTTAAGCTTCTATGTATTAATATTGCACAACACCTAGCTACGGCCACTGTGTGTGGGACAGACCTTCAGTTCATCCATTTCAGTCAGCGAATTCACACACTGCTGCTACCTACGAAAAATCGCCTGAAACAATTCCATTTACGTGCAGTTTAATTAAATGTCGCGACAAGTAACATAATCATGATTCTAAAAGCGTCGATTAAAATGAATCAACAACGGCTGAACTGCATTACTGTGTAACTTGTTCAAATCAGTGTAACAAGTTATAAAACGGTTCGCATGCGTGTGAACAGAAAGACAGAAAGGTGTTTCATTTAATGACGCTCTCAACTGCAGCGACGGAATATATAGCGTTGGCTGCACTAGAATGAAATATGGGTATGGAGCACCGGTGGAATGATAATGACAGCAGAAACACGTACCCCTCTGCCACCCTGACCATCATAAACCCCATGTCAACTGGCCTTGAACCAAACCCGAACCTCCCCGGCGAGTAACCGCGCTAACCATGGCACAGCGCAAACGTTACTCGGCTCATTCATTGTATCTGAATATCAATTCATTAGTACTAATTCATTGTATCTAAATATCAGTTCATTAGTACTAACTGCCGGTGCGCTTTTACAGTCTAAGACATCAAGGACCGTCGAGCAAGGGCCTCCTGTAAGAATAAAACGTCACTACAATTAATTCGTTTTCGCGTGATGACGACGTCGAATACAAAATCTCTCTTGCTTCATCTTGAAACCCGCAAGAATGACAGGAAAACATATCACGAGCACAAGTGTTTCAGTTTTCTCCAGTGTTTTGGTTGAAAGTGTTTTTCACTGCAATAAATACCGAGCAAGTTACTCGCAGAAACTCGTGCGGGTCTTCATGTAAAATTTCAGTCGCGGTTGCCCATTTCAAGCAAAACTGGAGCGTATCAAGAAACACCACAGTATCAAAGATCACGTAAATCCGCTCAGCGGTCGAGGTATTATGTGCGAACAGACGGACGGACAAAAAGACACGTGGTGTAGCCGAGGCGTGCATTTTTGAGAATATCTCGTTGCAAACGTGCTAAACCAAATTCATGCAACAGGCTAATTTAATCATGACAAATCCATTACCTCGTGTGCATATACACGAGGTTCTGTGGGTAAATTTTTGACGTCTGTTGACTGAATATTGAAATAAAAGGATTCGCGAAGCTAGCAGTTTTTCAGCTAGTCATCGAATTTCAAGCCTTTTATGTGACACAAGTCCCATTATCGTGCTCACAAGAACCCGCCAATGGGCCAAACGAATCTAGGTAACACCCTCAAACCCAACAGCTGTCAGCATTCGTGTCAATGTGCACTATTTTCCCCAATCACAGCTAGGTCTCGCGACATTTTCAGTTCACACTTACAAACTAAATACTGCATGTACCGTATTTCATTCCTGTGAGTCTGACATGGCCCACTCAATTCATTCTCCACTTCGACACCTCAGTACTGCATGAGCGTCATGCACTGCGCGGCTCCTCCTTACTACAAAATCTCTGTTCCTCCCCATTCTTTCCACCAACAATTACGCACATGCAGACAGACCAGCCGTAATTATAAATTAGTAATTAGGCAGCTTACTGATGTGTCCCTACCCGTTATTTCCGCGAGTACGGATTATTTAGCGACGAAGCCACTTGGCATTGGTCCGGCAATGTTACGCACGTAACGTCAGAATTTGCAAACGGCGATCCCCAGTACAATTCCTGTTTGAATACATTCAAGCCAAAGAGCGTTCAGGCCGTTGCCACTCCCATCCCCCCCAAGCACAGTGACTTATGTAGGCTTAGTGCACCCAGACATATTGAAGAAATTCTTCATGCCGATCATGTTTTCGAACAGGTTGGTTCTGACGTGATACTACTGCAAGGAGGGAGGGGGGGGGGGCGGAGCGAAGGATCGCCGAATTTTCACACTGCGTGATTTCGGACTTCCGCCGAGATACAGATCTGCGCTCGTCTCGGATATTACGCAGCGTTTAGTTATAAATCAGTACCGACGTTTCGGAACAACCCATCGGTCCTACCTTAAAGAGTCAAGAAATCCAAGTCTTGTACCATGACGATGGGACCGATAGGTTGTACTGAAACGTCGGCACGGAATTACCACTCTGCGCTGCTTAATACCCCAGAGGAGGGCATATCTTTCACACCACAGTTCGGGATTTCTCGGACAGAAACCTCCCACCACTCTGCCGGAACTTGCTGCGAGGAAATAGGCTGCTGCTGTTGCAGTCATAACCGCCACTGCTACGGACTGAACTGCCATTCGCACATGGTAAGTGCTGGCCTACTCACACAGTGCCCTTACTTAATATCTGGAAGCTGTTAACTTGTATCACGAAACTTACCGAAGTACGTTTAGTTTCCATTCTAGTGCCTCATACGTCTTTAGCAGTTATTGCATTAAAATCCACTACACTTCACGCGTTCATGCTGTAAATATTCAATTCGCTTCCTCCTATTCACCTTGCTGTCTCTCGCTCTTTCTCGTTTTCTTTCAGTATTATTATTTCCGCTCTCTCTCTATTCTCATTTATTCACTCATTTAAAGGACCACATACGAGTGACTACATCACATCTTGGCCTCGAAGTGCATGCGTCTGCGACATTAAATACAGAGAACGCGAAACCAAACACCGTTCACTCTGACACCAACCTCTCGCAAGGCAAGTAACCTAAACTGAGAGCCTGGCCTAACTTCAACAGAAATGTAATAGTTCCATAAGTAATGCAGTTTTATTAACACCAGGCGGATGAACAGCAGGCCTGTAGCACTGCAATAACCAAGACGGGCGAGCAAATTCACGAAAAACAGACGATACGTAATGGCAAGCCAATGACTTCTTGACCAACGTGCATGATTCAGCATCAAGGATTTTTTTTTTTCGTTTACCGCCTACTACCATAGATTGCTTGAGAGGTGTTAGGACATCCAAGCTCGAGGATGCATCTGCGAACACCCTCAATATGACAACACTGATCCAAACCGTTGCTTGTGCATACAAGTATCGCCCAAGGACGACTCTTCTTGTGGAAAAGAGGGATATAATAAAAGCTAGAAGATTACTAAGAGGGAACTAATGCTGGTTAAGGCACAGGTAAACATGACAAATCCACGTCGATAATTCCCCTACCCCAGGGTGCCAAACACATAAGGTTTATAGGTTATACGTTAACTCGCGCACGAAGCCACGCCACCACACGCACAAACATCTGTCACACACACACACACACACCGCAAAAAATACAAAGGAGGTAGAGTTTCGGGAAGGGGGGGGGGTGTACGAACCCTTCCAGCATTCTTAAACGGACCCCCACTACGGTCACGTCACTGTCAACAGCGCAATGTCAATAAATGATATCGAACGTGGCTACTGCATTCGATCCCTGGTTCAAATGTACTGCTTGTTCTCCCTCGCAACAGTCTAGGACAGTTCACGCTGTACCAACTGCCAAGTCCAGCGGACGCAGTTCCCATTTAGACGCTAACAGTCGCCCTGCTACTGAAGATATTCATCTTGTAGAGAACCTTCATGTTCATTCCCATGTTCACAACAGTCCGCCATTGGGACAGTATCCTGAGCCACTTGCCTGCAGCCCATACAATTTACTGTACATTACACTCAAGATCCAGCTTACGTAGACTAATTACGTGTTAGCATCCCCTAACCTTTCGCGACTGACATTTGTAAGCTTTTTTCGTATCTCAAATCGGCCTGCACAACCGTCTCGACTCTCTGGTTTATTTTTTTTTATCACGGGTCAACATATTCACCTCAGCAATTTGCTATCAACGCCGCCATGGAATATTGCTGCCCTCAGGTGCGAAACCAGTTTCACACGCATACAGATCTTCACGCTTTCATATACAGAACGCGAAGACAGTAAATGGAATAACGCATCTACTGAATATATTCTGCTTTTGCATCATCCGTGAACATAATTTTTATTTACCTTTGTCGTTTCCAACATCACATTTTTCGCATTTTGACAGAATTTATTAGTTCTCTTGGCACCAGCAATTTGCCCCTAATTCTGGTGACGAAACACAGACATATAATCAATCAGCTCGTCTTCTCTACGTGTATTTCTACACCAGTCTTCTTACTGGCATCGGACAGACGTTCTATTCTTTTCCTCCATGGCATTTATGTTGTCGCCAAATAAACCACCATCAGCAGCACTGACCAGACGTCGTTGTGTTCCACTACAATGTAACTCTTCCTCATTCTCGTGGACCTCCCTAATGACATATTCTCAAACAAACTCCACCATCCATCACCTGGGACAAAGAACTATTAGACAAACGTACAGACACACGTTTCGTTGAAACATGCTGCAGTCTGCCTTATTCGTTAATCATGACAAGAATCATTCGAACGCAAACACGCGTTAGTTCACATTTATCGTTCATTACATGCAAATATGTCATAGAAGTCAGGCACAATATAACAGACTAACCTAGTTCTCTAAGCGCCGTTCACAACACTGCGCCAAGCAATTACGATCTCCGGGTTCAACACTTCTCACGTAGTATGGGCCACACGACTATATAGCCGTACATCTAGGGATACAACCGTTCTGGCCACGCCTCAGTCGACTGATTTCTCATCCCCCCGGCTTGCAGTAGAAGTCAGACGTCGCATTTGGAATGTAGGTCTTTTCTCAAATTCACCGTGGGTGTTTCGCGTTCTATCCCTCCCTCTCAAATCCTACCAGCACAGTACCAGGGCTACTTTTCTATACAATCTTAGTGACAAGGTGCTTCTATCCCGGGGAAGGGAGAGGGGGGCATACGGCCCCCTTACCATACTCATAAGAGGGGTGTACCAACCATTCGTCTGCATAATCATATATACCTGGAGGTCCGAGCATGTCTGCCTAAACTGAAGACTCAGCGGACACCACACGTCGTACGCGAGACCCCCCCCCTCCCCCGGCCGCGCTTGGCCCGCCACCTGTAATGTATCTAGTCTTTCACGACACCGAATGTTTAAAAATTAATTAACAAAAGTATTTTTATACCATCTGGCATGCAGGCCCTACTGCGGACATGTCGGTCCCTTCGTTGTCGATATACTGCCATGTTTAGCTCTAAATCCAAGGAAGCGCTGTTCTGTCGCGTTTCACTTGCGTGGCAATGGACCAACACCCATTTCAACGGGGCCCAGCCGAACACTCATACCGACAATACATCAAAACAGCAACACGCAATCTGCCCTGACCTGTTACAACTTTCTGTCAAATGTTTTGATTTCAATGTCATACACTAAGACCGTTCCACGGCGCCACAAGCACAGTGACACTCGCTGTTGGACAACAGATCACGCCAAGCTGCACAGCTCCTCGCAGTAATGACTTACACAATACAGGGAGGACACCTCGGCCGCCTTAGCCCCGATATTCGAGCGCCAGATGTCAACTGCTCCGGAGGGTGTCTGGGCCTCGGAACGCATCTGGACGAGCTGAAGAAGAAACACGTTCCTGCTCTGTCCGCGGTCTACTACCCGCTGTGCAGTACGTTCCGTTTTCTCAACATTATTCGAACTGAACTGTTCCATTTGCCTATCACGCACGTTTTGTAATCTACCATGACTTATAAACAAACTTCTTTGCTAGTCTTTAATCAATTCAGGGCACATTTCGGTCAAATTTCCCAAGTTGCTTATTATGTATATGCAAGTTCCAGATTTCTGGCCACCCCTCGATAGGTAAGAGACATCAATACTTTTATGACACATTGCCAGCGATAAGTGACATTTATGCGGAATAACGACAAGTCCTACGTTTTCTACAAAATACGGCAGCCATGTAACACAACGAACGGTGCCATGAAAGCCAGCCAAAACCCTACCAGCCCCCCCCCCCCAACAGAAATTATTGGCAGCTCACGCGCATATTGTCCCTGTGCACCATATATACCAACTCAAGCCAAATAAAATACGCGCGTGACATTTCTCTATGATAAACCTCCCCCCCCCCCCCCGGCCACCCTCTCCCCCCTTCTCTCTCCTCCTCATACCCAAAACCATTCCCCACTTTCTCTTTCCCCCGGGGGGCTTGGTATAAACCCAACCC
>Ga0123354_10019263_pt1 | contig 10716 bp, 8 predicted proteins | sample TergutLab28metaG_2_FD_97872 | JGI IMG/M metagenome (GOLD analysis project Ga0123354, IMG submission 97872) | Labiotermes labralis P4 segment gut microbial communities from Petit-Saut dam, French Guiana - Lab288 P4 | ecosystem: Host-associated > Arthropoda: Insects > Digestive system > Gut ...
AAAGAAACTATTAATAGATTTGCCGCCCAAAAAGAACTAGAAATAAAATATTTTGTATATTTTTAATTTTGTGGGTGGGTGTTTGTTGGTTTCCCCCCCCCCCCCCCCCAGGTGTATGAATTTTATGAATGAGAATTAATGTTTGCAGACTAGATGAAGCTGAGAGGGAATTGAATCAAGCAATGAGTGTGCTGAGGGAGAAGCAGCAACACTTGGCAGAGGTAGAGAAACAGATTGCCCAATTAGAAACACTGTATGATGCCAGTCTTGCAGAGAAGACTGAGCTGGAATTGGTCATAGACGTGACTGGAAACAGACTCACAAGAGCAGGAAGACTGACTTCAGCCCTTGGAAATGAGCAACTCTTATGGGAAGAGTCAGTTAAGGTAGGAGACACATGATCGGCAATTTACATTTTAACATTCTTTTGATAGGATAGGTTGTGTTGGGTTAAGTTACGTTAGGTTATACTAGGTAAGGGTTAGGTTAGTTTTGGCACTTCACATTTGTTGAGTGTTAGTCTGATTAGTGAACGCTGAATTGTGAACAGTTTAGAAGGATGTGATAATATAACTTCAAAGAACATCCCAGCATAAGTGTGAATGTCCTGAAAAATGAGGCCTCAGTTGGAATAATTAACCTCTGGGCACAGATATGAAGAAGAAGGGCCTGAACATAACACTAGGTTTACAAGATTTTATATTGTCTTTATTTTTGTAATTGGACATTATTCATAGCAATATTTTTGTAAGATGTGTAATACCCAGTTGAATTTTTGTTAGGATCTTGATGCTGGTTTAGTCACTTTAGTTGGAGATGTTCTTGTAGCAGCTGGATTTATTGCATATCTTGGGGCATTTACAAGTACATACCGTGATGAGTTGATGGGACTTTGGATATCTCACTGTAAACAACTTTCCATTCCTGCATTGGAAACTCTGAGGTAATACAGTCATTTTAATAATCTCTGCTGTGTATATGATTTTTAAATTGGTCGCTTGTCTGTAAGCTGTGCACAATTTTGTGGATCTTTATATAATTTCTACCATTTTTCCTTCAGACCAGTCTGCATATTACAACTTAAATTAAGGTTGCACCATATCATAGCTTCTATTAGAATCACTTAACTGATTGACAATTCCAAGAATTAAATGATATCATAGGTGCTATACCATCACCAGGATCTTGTAGAATTGTTTCTTAGCAACTGTTTAAAATCAGTAGACCATTCTACTTACTGATCAACATGTAAACTTTTTTTATCTTGTATTCAAGTATGTGGCTGTAAAATCATTTTTTTCATAATTTTGACCTAACCATTTTTTCAAATGCATTTACACACATGCACACCCACACATTAGCCTATTTTTATGACCAACTAATTATATTGATCTTAGCATCCTTGCATGTAGCTTGCCATTTGCTATGTACCACAACAGAAATTGCCAGAACTCTGAAAACTGACTTGTGAATACTGAGTGGGAAATTATGCACTAGCTACGAATTTTTTGTAGTGGTGACCAGGAAACCATATTTTTTTACCCTTTATGTTTTGTCATCATCATCATTTTTGCCATTATTGTCATCATCCTTGTCTTTGCTGCTGTTTTTATGATGATTATGATGATAATTATGACAATGATGACAATGATGGTGGTGATGGTGATGGCTTCCTAAATGTAATTTGCCAAAAACTTGCATGTTTGGATATTACATCACACATCGTGTCATCACTTATGAATTTCCCTTACTGTTATGATTATTTTTAATAACTTAGCTTTTGTTTCTTATATGTTTTAACAGTCTGATTGCAGTTCTGGCAGATCAGCATGACATCCGGCAGTGGAATACTTGTGGTCTGCCAAGAGACAGAGTTTCTACAGAGAATGCTATCCTTGTAATGCAGGCAGAAAGACGCCCACTCTTGATAGATCCACAGGAACAGGTTGGTCTTGCAGTTAGGCTTATTATGTTATTTAACAGTAAGACATGCAAAGAATGATGATGCTCTACATCACATTATGTAAGCCATAATTGAACCATTTCTCCATTGGGTTTGTGTTTATATGATTAACGTGTCAGAAGATATAGTTACAAATGTTTCCTATACCTAGTGCTGTGATCTCTATGAATGTGCTCTGACATTCCTGTGAATTGAGATGGGTATATCTGAGTGATGTAATGAGAACCAGAAAAGTGTGTATTATTATTTTCTGGCACCTTCTTTTGGCTCTTACCTTCAGTCACATCTTCCTGATGTACATTTGAATATGTTTACGTTGAAGTTTACAATGGGATAGACAGAAAGAAAAGATACTGTATATGTAATTACTGACTGAAATTTGATGTCATGCTAATTAAAGAACTGAAGGAAATTTGCTGTTCATCTATATGATGCCATGTCATCTGATAAAAATTTAAGAGTATTTCAGAACAACTTTCTGCTTCCATCCAGGCACTGCTGTGAGAACCTAAAATAAAAGAAAGAAAGGAAAGAAAGAAAGAAGGAAGGAAGGAAAGAAAGAAAGAAAGAGAGTGTTGTTATCAAATTGAGGTAGTTGAGAAGTGTTTGTATGCATCAAGTTTTGAAGTGGTATTAATCTTTATCACGAATAAAACATATATGCTAGAGAGGCTTATGTTTTGTAGCTCAGTAGAATGAAACTGGCTACCAACCAGTAATCTTAGTTTACTACCAAATTAAAGTCTAATGTAAAATTGTGTGAAATGTTTCCTGATCAAAATAGTGTCTGGTTATGGATGTCATGTTAATTTGTACTTATTGGTAATAAATATACTTATGTCTATTGCAAGGAATATATATATATATATTCCTTGCAATACATATATAATATTAAATCAATTTTTTTTCTCTCCTGTACTGAAAATTCCTTTCATTCCAGTGTTTAAGATTTGTCTTCCAAATTTTTATGTCCTCAGAGCTTCAACTCATTGTGTCATAACATTAAATTGCCATGCTAACAGACTGGAAATGTAAGAGAGTGAATATAATTTTACATGCTGTAGTTTACATTCACACATGTGTAAATATAATACTCTGGAGGCCTTTGCTATTATATTACATGGCTTATGTTGGTTGTTTTTTACCAAAGTTCTGGGACAAACCATCAGCCCCATCCTCAAAGGCCAAGCAGTCCAATTCTTCTTGGATTGCTTTACTGTTGAAGATGGGACCATTAGTTTTACCTGAAATGTCGGTAACCAACTACCAGCCTGTGCCATATAATGTCCCAGAAGAGTGAAAGCCTCATCTTCAGTGCTACAGAAGCCTGAAATCTCACATTTAATACAGTTGTAAAATTAAGTAAAATGGTGGATTAGACTTACATTGCATTAATTTGTGAACTATATAAAATTTTCTATGATGTTGATCCTGCTTTCTTTATGATCCATTACTTCAGAATTTACTGTGCTGTATGTCTCCACGTTGACTCTGAACTATAAATGAAACAAAATCAGTCAAGAAAATATGTATTAAAATTTATGTCATTCCTCTGTATACAAAGGTACATTATAGTTGGAGATCATAGCTTCAACACAAATTAAGTACAACTGTGTCTTTCCACACAACAGTCACGTAAACACAATTTAAAAGAGTGGAGGTAAAGATGTCCCCCTTTTAATTAAAGCCCATATCATGAAGATGTATGGGGGAGTCTAGGTTTGCATCCATGCACTACTGACCTCTGCATTAGACTGAAGTGAGTGGTCAGCTTTACTTTCTGGCTGCCTTAACTCCGTGGAAAAATCCCCCATTACTTTTGGATAGGTGGCTGAGTGGGCCTCAGAGCTGGCTCAGATGCTGTGGAGAAGGGAACAAGTTCTTGCCCTTGATGAAGATTGAACTCTGTTTCTGTATTTTCCCTTAACATTGTCACTGTCCTGACAGAGCTGTGGTACCTGTTACATACATCCATTGCATTACTTAATGTTTCCTTTCATTAAATACAGGCCAATCAGTGGATTCGCCAGATGGAAAATGTTAATGGCTTGAAAACGGTGAAACTGACAGATTCCAACTTTTTGCATGTTCTTGAGAGTGGCATCAGAACTGGTACACCAGTCTTGTTGGAGGATGCTGGAGAGACACTGGATTCTGCTTTAGGCCCTGTACTGATGAAACAGATATTTTTTCAGGTATGTTTGTCTGCATACCAGAATCTATGAAATAAGTGTGCCAGTTACTTATTTCATTGTTATCAGAGTCCTATGTATGTTATATGTTTATCTTAATTTTGCTTCAGGGTGAAAGAACCATGATGAGACTTGGTGATACTGATGTTGATTATGACGATAATTTTCGTTTCTATGTGACAACCAAACTATCTAATCCACATTACTTGCCAGAGATCTGCATTCAGGTGACACTGATAAACTTCACAGTTACACCATCAGGTTTGGAAGAGCAGTTGTTGAGGTAAGTACTTGTATAAATAATATATCTGATCTATGATCACTGATGAAAAGTGTCTTTCTTGGACTGTTTATGACAGTAGTCCTATGAATATGTATTTTTTTTACCAGTCTGTAATTAACCTCTGTAGTGCTTCATAATGATCACTTGGTGTATGCAGTTCATGCAAATGAGTTCGTGAGAGTTACAGAAAATTTGTGAATTGAAAAATGTTCTCTCTATGTCTTGAAACTGATCCTTTGGAACTGCATGATTCTAGGATAATTTTAACCATATGAAATTGCTGAAAGAATGAGTTGATATCATAAGTTTTTGTCTTTTGAAATCTCCAGTACCAAATCCTGGGCACTTGTATGGATGAAGCAATGACACAGAAATTATGTACCCTACGTGAGGTATAAATTTTGTTCTGTTTTGTTCAGAGCTCTTGGTATGTACAAGAAGGGATTCGTGTTTTTATACTATCTGGCATGAAAGATTTTATGTTGTTTTTAAACAGCTGACTGTGGAGAAGTGAGCTGGAGTGTAAAGAAGCTGCAACAGTGCTATTGCATTTCATCCCTAAGTTTTGCCATTAAACTGAAACCACTAGGTATACATATGTTAATTACATTAGTACGTTTAACCCTTACCCTGCTAACGTGGAGAATATGGTGAGCTCCTAATAATGCCAGCAGATGGCAGATGGGATTTAACTCAGCGTTTAAAGGGTTAAGTATGCATCTCAGTTTGTATTGTTTGTATAAGCCAAATACACTGAAAAAAACTGAGTGAAAGTGAGCATATGGTTACATAACAACTTGAAGGAAAGACACAAATTCAAGCAGGCTACTGAGGGAAAGGGCTATATATTGCACACAGCCAAATGATTAAGGTTTTCTGTGTCATGTATAGACCAGTACTTTTAGCCTTTTTTTTTTTCAGAAATTTATGTACAATTAAAGAAGAATTACAGGAATGGAAGTGAAAAGACTGCAGTCCTATTTAACAGCATGAAGAGAGCAGTGGAGAGGAAGAATATTCTATGCAAAGATAGCATAGTCACTTTCTCATGACATAACACTTCTGTACTGAGGCACCATTAAAGAAAATCTGGTTTCTAACTTCCCAGTGCCATTTGTTGTGGCTAAGGGTCATCTTCCTGACTTCTTCATGTTTTCCCCAGTGATGATTACATCATGGCCTTTGAAAGGACCTTTTTTTTCCCACTTGCCATCTGCTATGTTTCAAAAAGGTATATCCTTTTCAGTTTTCCATGCCCATCCAATAACAATGATCCTGTGACTTTTAAAAGGGTACTTTACATTTTCGTTCCCTGTCTGCTCCACCACTGAGAAGGGCCATCTTTTCTCTCTTCTCCATATTCTGTCTGTGATGACAAATTGTGGGCTTTAATGACTGTTTTTATTCATAGGTTTTATTCACATTTTCTATTTATCTTTCCGGTCGGACTGGACAGTCCTTCGTCTCCTTGCCCAATCCTGTGATGCCTGTTGATCACCTTCATCATGTCCTCACCCTACACAATCTGACCTCAAAAATGCCATCATCATGTTTCCTCAAATATAGTGGTAGTCATCTACAAGACTACAAGGTGCCATTACCCAGCAGACCACAGTCTGAAGAATGTCTCTTCTTCCAGTCCTTCTCATTATAATTTTAACATGTCTCATTTGTTATCTCCATTCTTCTAAGCTATTACAGGATTTACAGTAAGTTATCCAAGAAGTAGCTGATTCTAAATGAGATCTGCACTGTTTTGGGATTTCATGCAGCGTAGAATAATAATTTCTTACCGATTATTTGGGACAACATATCGGTCCCATCTTCAAGCACTTAGGTATGCTTCATACCTAAGTGCTCCCAGCATTTTTTTAGACAGCTTGACCCTTGCAGATGGGAGTGATAGGTTGTCCCGAAACGTCGGTAAGAAACTACCATTGTGCACAGTGTAAAATCCGAAGAGTGAAGATGAAGGCCTCAAATCAGGCTTGATTTTAAATGTTTACCACCTCCAACTTACAGAGGTATTTGGATACACTGATATGAAAACATTTCATTGATTTATATAGCACAGTGGATGATCTTATTGAATTGAATTTTTATTTTAACTTTTAGTGATGTTGTGCTTGTTGAGCAACCAGACTTAGAGCAAGAACGAAATGAATTAATGTCCAGCATTATTAATGATAAAAATCAACTTCAAACTATAGAAGATAAAATATTGAAGATGTTATATGCATCTGAAGGAAATATTTTGGATGATGAAGACCTAATAGACACACTGGATGAGAGTAAGGTAAAACACATGTTGAAGTACTGAAATTAAATATAGAGTGTAGAATGTTGGGAAATATATAGATGGCTTGCAGGGTGGTGTGGATAATCATCTGTCAGTCTGAAAGCAAGGATTTAATAGGAGAGTGAAGGAAGTTTCACAGTAAAAAACTTCAGATTTTGTACTGTTCATCTGGGGTAATTAAATCAAGAAGTGTGGAGACTGATGGGGGATGTAGCATACATGATAGAAAAACAAATGTACACAAAATTTTGATTAGAAGAGATGATGTTAAATACAGGCTTAGATCAGACAGTAATTATTAAATAGACTTTGCTTAAATAGGTGAACTTTGAAATGGCTTAGAATAGGAACAATGACAGACTCTTATCACTGTGTTGAACATTCAGATTTCATAATGAGCAATTGCTAGGTAAGGTGAACATTTAAGCTGTTTTTATAATTTGTATTTAATTGCTAAGGAATATTTCCTTTTTTTGTGTAGGAAAAGGCATCCATCTTAGCCTCAAGATTAGTGGAAACAGAGGCTAGAGAGAAGAGAATTTCTGTTGTGAGGGAGAGGTACCATGCACTAGCAACTCGTGGATCGGTGCTTTACTTTGTAGTTGCTCAGTTGGCTGACATTGATCCTATGTATCAGTGTTCCTTGAAATATTTCACCCAGGTCTGTAAATACTGTTTGTAAGAATATTGCCACATTTTTTATTATAGAATTGACATATTCCATAAATTGTCCAGTATAATAGTAAGTATAATGGAACTAACATTCTTAATGTTTTATGCTGTGTACATAACATTAACAAATTCAGAGGAAGGTGGAAATTGATGGGCCATTTTCAGTATACATCAGGGATATTTACCAGACAGCTGAAACTTGTAATAAAATATGTACATGTGGAAATTTTTTTCTGCAGGAGTTTTATGCGTGCAATTTTATTATAAAATTGATGATACTTTTTGGTGTGCAGACTGCAGTGGGAATAAGAAATATTCTCTTCTCCACACCCATCCAGACTGGGCCTGGGCCCAACCAGCCTACTGTGTATTGTGTCCTGGGTAAAGCAGCTGGGATCTAGTGTTGACAACCCACCCCCATCTAGTGATGCAGTTAAGAATGAGAAGACCTATAACTGTAATTTCCCTCTGTGCCAGTCATGGCCTGTTATGGGGATAACATGACCTTACTTTTTTTTGAGTACCAGTTACACACCACATGAGATATATTAGACTGGGGTACAGAAGAATCAGAGAGGATGCTGGGAAGGGATGCTAAGATGGTGCAGGTACAAAACTTGAATATATCAATTTCTCCTCTAAACTGAAAGAAGTCCTAAGTGCATTGAATTTCTACGCTTTGTTGCTGAATATGTTGATGTAATGTATATAGGACAGATTTATGTTTGGGATGCCCTCTTTTTGATTCTACCTCCAGTTTGCCCTCCCACCCCCCCCCCCCTCCCTCTTTTTTCTTCTCTTCAGATTAGAATTTTTTCATGACAAATTATGAGAGTCTTTTATTGAAAACAAGTGTTTACCACTGTGCCACATCTGAAAAGTTATATCAGATATTTCAATTTCAAGTCTCAATGTGTTAACATTTACTGTTTCAATCTGTATTATGGTGATTGTTTAGTGTCTTAATTCTCTGCTGCTTAGTAGTTTTGATTCATAAAGACATGTACTGCATGCTCTCTCTTCATGATTTTAAGAAGTTAAATTGTTCTTAAGTGACTGTTCTTGGACACACTGATAAACAAAGAATGAACTTCACTGATATATCAGTGAGTGATGATTACTGTCCACACTGACTGTGATGTAGGGGACAGGGTAAGGGTCCAAAACATATTGCTTAGTTTAATACTGAAGCAGCTTATCATCTGAAAATATTTTAGTATGCTGCCCTTATTTTCCATGTGATATTCAAAACCTAAAGAAATAACTTCGTTTTAAAAGACTGAGATATAGCACTTCCCATTTTTATACCCTCCAAGCGACAGTGATAACTTAATGCTTATGTCATTCAGTTGTCTTATTTAGTCCTAAATTTAATGTTATTATTATGCATCTTGGTTTTAGGTATTTAATGCAGTGATTGATACAGCTGAGAGAGTTGAAGATTTTGAAGTACGTCTGCAAATGTTATTAGATAAAGTCACACTTGCAGTTTATACTAATGTGTCAAGGGGATTGTTTGAAAGGCATATGCTTGTGTTTAGTTTTATGCTGTGTGCAAGTATATTCAAACAGTCTGGTGTCGTCAGCGAATCACAGTGGAATTTCCTACTTCATGGACCAGTGCCTGTAGGAATGGTGAGTCACCTTGAAACATACAGATATAATGGCACACAGTTTGTGTCTTAGCTATTTTTTTCATATTTCTATCTTACGGTTAGTGATTTCATGATGGTATCATCACAGGAAATAAAATGAGTAACTTTTCTCCTTTAAAGAGAAATAAGTGATTGTGGTCTATCTGAATGTGCTGAATTCCAATCCTAGCTTAAAACTTTTGTGCCACTGGCCATTTTAAGAGTAAAGAATTGAAACTTCACATACAGCAAACCAAAAGATGGTCAGCCAGATGTGATGTGTCAGGTTTTGGCCTGTCATTCAATTACATGACAATCTTCTGACCAGTTTCTGACTGACAATGGGTGTTAAGAGTTTCCAGCAATTGCACAATTACTGCCATTCAGGCTAAATGTTGATGAAATGTTTCATGGTTTTATATTTTTCAAGGATATCAGAAATGTGGTTTTCCAAAAAAAAAGTATGACGTTTTTATAATCTGTACATCCGAATTCAGTGAAATGATCCATGATTGCATTCAATTCAATTTATTTTTGTTTGTCTAATCCGAAAGGGGGTTGTAACCCACAGGATACAGAACATGTCAATTATGAGGGATATTAATGTTGTACAGTGTACAGTACATTTTTTATGTCAGAATGTATTGGTACTGTGTTCTGGTAACAAATTGTGAAGAATTTCATCCTTATCTTTTCTTGATCATAATTAAACACTATTACAATAATTAAATTTTTGTTACAATCGGATGTTCTGGGAACGCTTTTGTTTATGTGGTTCAACAGTCAAAATCATGCCTGGGCTGCCTCATTCATGACATTTCTAAACCATACACAATTTAACACACATCTGGTAGGACTCCTCTGGACGAGTTATCAGCCCATTGCAAAGGCTGCTACCTACACAATACACAACCCCAAAGGATATGAACATCCCATCCCTTAGCTGGATTCAAACTTGCCGTCCCAGCAACCAAGCTTGGACAACACAGATACCAGGATCAGCTCTGGGGATAATTATTGGATCATATTAAGTAATGCAGTAAAGATAGTGAGAAAATACAAGATTCATTACTATTCTTACATGTATAGAGGAAGGAAGTAAGAATCCATTCTGACACATGGTGGGGAAAAGAAAAATTCTGCCAAGTACTAAAAACCATTTCTTCCCTTCTGAGTCAATCAGTTTATTATTTGAACTATTACAATTTATTATTTTCACACAAAAATTCCCTAAACTGTTCTTTTGAAACTACCCATTATAAATTTTCTGAGTATTATTCCATTAGCGTGGTATCTGATATACAAACTCTGCCTCATATCCTGTTGGCAGGAAATGTATGTGCTGATAAATAGTAAAATTAAGTTGTATCACAATGGGTCAAAGGCCGACATGGTCTCAGGGGTTATACAGATGCTGATATGTAAAACCATAAATCCTGAGAAAACCAACCGCAACAACAACGGCAGCTCTGTCGGCAAATCCTACTCCCACGTCCATGAAAGCTATGGCCACGTGACCCCTGGGCAATGCAGCTAAAACTGCAGCAGATGGGAGAGGGTGCAGGCGAAAGTCCAGCGCCTTAAAACTGGGCCCATTCAGCTAAGGGAGCACACCCCTACAGAAAAGCATGCAGGTCTAGAGGCATCAAGGTGGCAGCCCCACCACTAGACTC
>Ga0123354_10019266_pt1 | contig 10716 bp, 4 predicted proteins | sample TergutLab28metaG_2_FD_97872 | JGI IMG/M metagenome (GOLD analysis project Ga0123354, IMG submission 97872) | Labiotermes labralis P4 segment gut microbial communities from Petit-Saut dam, French Guiana - Lab288 P4 | ecosystem: Host-associated > Arthropoda: Insects > Digestive system > Gut ...
AAAGTTTTATATATTTAAATAGATAATAAAATCAGCAGAAATTATAATAAATTTAAAAAAAACACTCTCACACACACACACACACACACTCACTCACATACACAAATACACACACATACACACTCACTCACACACAAACACACACACATTCACACACCACACACACTCACTCACTCACTCACTCACACACACACACACACATACACAAATACACACTCACTCACTCACACACACACACACACACAAAGTTTGATATATTTAAATAGATAATAAAATCAGCAGAAATTATAATAAACATATCAGTACTTAGGAAATCTGTTGATTGCTATAGTCTTGTATAAACCATGACTTTCACAAGCAACAGGTACAAATCTGTGCCTACATGTACAGTAACTTCCACACTGTAATCCCTGCTAAATGTAGTTGATGAAGGGAATTTTTCTGACAGATACTTATTAAAATGCTTAAGAAAATAATGAGGAATTACATTACACAAACATAAAAGCTGGGACTTCTTAATGTCCATGTTAATCTGTCTGAAGCAATGGAACCAGGTGTTCAAAGTCTGAGATTAATCACTGAAATAACATGCCACGAAGGAACATAGGGATATGGGTAACTCAACACACAGCTCCATGCAACCTTCATCTCCCAACCAGATGGAGGTAAATGGTCAGTTCTATGCTGTGACTGCTTGTCCTCCAGACAAAGAGCCAAGAGTAAACTACAGGTTCCTCTCCCAGTACTTCGGTTTTCCCTATCAGAACATTCCACTAACTCTTCAAGTTCACATTTCATTCTACCAGATACTACCAACCATATACAGTTTTGGCAACTAAGAGTGTTGTTAAACGAAACACTTAATAAAAACTCTATTGACCATGTCCACTGCAGCTGGGACTTACAGAAGTCATAGTTCCCTTGTATAAAATACAATAAAATAACTGCAAACTTACATTTTCAAACAATTTAGCTGAACTACACATTATTATAACATACACACAATCCTTATATCACGAAGTGAAGCATAAAGTGACTTGCAAACACCGCAGTTCATTGCCATACTAAATGCCAAAACATTTCACTGAAATATTTGTGACAAGTTGATTTATTTCTCAACCACCTCCTAATCACACCCGTCTCATATATCACAATTTTCCCTAGTATATGCACTGGCTACTTCGATCAATATGCATTCAACACTATAATAAACAGTGCCTGTGCATTTATAAGAAAGGGTGACTGACTCACCTGCCAAGCTTAGCATCCTCATCACTTGTATTATTGCCACGCATCTTCTCACAGATGAGCATCAGAACTCCAGCCCGGTTCACCACATAGCATGACAGGTCAATAAAGATGAGGAGAACAATCAATGATGCCACCACAATGCAGACAATAGCACCTGAGCTCAATGCAGGTCCCTCATTTGCAGACACTGGAGTATCCCCGCCTGTTCAAAGTTGAAGCTTGGTAAAATACAGTTTATCAATCTACCACCTGCAGAATGATTACAGACTACAGCTTGTCCCCAGATATTATCTGTTACTTAAAGTTTTATTTTACAGTATGGTCAACATGCATGGGACACAAATGGTAGGGAATTCTGATGTACAACATACAGTTTAGCACATATCATTTATGATATGCAGCTGGTTAAACAGAGAGCAATTCAGAAGAAGAAATGGGCTTGCTTAATTCCTACAAATTTGTATGACATGGCGTTCCTTATTCAGATTTTGTATGTGTTTTTAGACACTCAATATAGAATCAATTTCAGATGATGACATATGAGCTTCAAATAATTCCAGAAGATTTTCTTTGTAAATATCACCATCATGTAAATTTACATTCCACTTCTGGTGGGGGGCAGGGGGAAGTAACACTACTTGTGCATAAATGATGACAGTTATGCACGAAATGAGCAATAAATGGCTGGCCATTATTCAACAGCTCAGCAATAAGCTGAACAGCGAGACTAAAATGTTACTTCTATCGTGGAAAGGTTTTGGAGATAACGATGTTCAAATTCTCAAAAACACCAGCTCACTCTTAGCTAAGATGAGACATCAGTTGTGTTAATAAGATTATCGGACAAAGATTGCTTATGCTTTGTACTTCAGCTTGCATACTGCTGACACCTAGAGCACTGAGTCCAGATTTGCAATTCATGATAAGAATTTGCATTCTTCACATAATAATGGATGCTACACTCTTACATCTACATTCATAAATTTTAAAATGTCTTCATGGTGACTTGTTGACAGACACATCCATTTTTGGCAGTGATACTATGGTGTGGCAAAACTGTCATATTTGACACATGAATACACAAATTTTCCAAAAATTTAGGAGCCACCTCAAAATTCTATGAGCAAGAAGGGTGACAGGAAGGAAGTTCTACACTAAGGACCCACAAATATTAGGTGCCACTGTACAAAATCTAGTCATCTGGGTGACCTAGCACCTGAGATTTGTTCATCCCTGATGTAACATCATATTTGTAGGGGCTTAGTATCAAACATACATTCCACCTGGCACACTGCCATAGATATACTGTTAGTTAATGATATCCTCACCACAACATATGAGAACATTCAAATAATACAAAAATCATGATATATAGCTTCAACCACCATACTGAACAACCACACAAAATGTTTGATATTTATTCTTGGTTTTGTCTCTTTTATCTAATCATTCCAGCTACCAATGTGAAAATGTTCCCATTCCATGTCTGTCAAATGCAATCATAATGACAAATTTCATATTCTGTTTGTAAAGGATATATACATAGTGCTGATACTACATAATGAAAGCATATGCTGTAAATGTAGTTTCCTGATGTAAACCAATGAAGGATAATAAACTATCACCAAGGACTAGCACTTAAAAATACTTTAAATAAATTAGATAAGCAAGGTTGAAACAACAGGAAACTACCCTGTATAAACACAGAAACACCTGGGGAAGTAATCACTTGCAGTATGGTAGCACTTCTAGTCCTATTTAATTTACAATGACAAGGTATGAAGGTGACATCAACATCTCAACAGTTCCCACCATTCACAAAGCATTCCACAGTTATAATAAATTTCCACATTTCAGTGTCTTGCATTATGTATGCAATCAGTACTGCAACATGTCTCCTGAAATCTACTGAATTATCTGCACTAAAATCTGAACTCAGTTTCTGAAAACAGCAAATCATTTTATTTACACATTACCTTATGTACTCAGTTATAATTTGTTACAACACATTCATACTAAATAAATGACAAAAGTCACTCTTGGTACTTCACGGTTAATTTTCATATATAAAATAACAACACAAACAAAACTTTTATATTTTAGTTGCCAAAACTCAATAAAGGATGCCATTTGGAAGACCTTGGCAAAGATGACAGGATATTAAAATAGAACTTACAGAACCAGATTGTGAGAATATAAATGGCAGGCAATGTACGTATAAATGTAACAATGAGGAGCACTCACATAATAATTGTTGCTGTGGAAAATCAATAAGTATTACACATTCTGAGTGTGTCTGTAATATGTTTATAGTATTTTAGACTGTAGAAGTTCTGTATATTTGTGTATTTATGACTTCATTCCACATCCTACTGTCTTTATGAGACACTTAAGAATCCTAGGAATGAATGTAATGATGTGATGTGATGCAATGCAATGTGTGTGTGTGTGGTTGCGTGCATGTATGAGTGGGTGCTGATAGGTCCTTAGCCCGACCTCCTTCCCAATGTCATAGGACGGAATCGATAGTGTCACTGGAAGGAGGGGTCTGTTCATGTGCCGAATTGCAAGTCTTTTCTTGTTACACGGGCTGAAACGAAGCATGTCAGATGACGCGCGCGATTTCAACAACATAGAGACGTGAGCTGTCATCAAGGTTTTTTTTTTTTACAAGGCAAGGCGCCGAAGGAAATTCACGCCATTCGGACAGAAACATTAGTTGGACATGCACCATCGAACGCCACCATCAAAAACTGGGTGGCCCAGCTTAAATGTGGTGATTTTTCCACCTGTGATACACTTCGTCCTGGACGACCCAAAGCAGTGACCACCCCGGAGATTATTGATCAAATTCACGAGCTAATCTTGGAAGACAGCCGGATTTCAGTTCAATCAATAGCTGAGCAAATGGGCATCTCACGTGAGCGGATTGGGTCCGCCATTCACGAAGATTTGGACATACGGAAGCTCTCCGCGAAGTGGGTCCCGAAATGCCTAAACGTGGATCAAAAACGTCAACGGTGCCAGTCGTCTGAGCGACTTTTGGGATTTTTCGGCGTGATCCAAATGATTCCCTGTGGCGATTGGTGACCATGGACGAAACCTGGTTATATCACTATGACCCGGAGACAAAGCAACAATCAATGGAGTGGCGGCATAGCGGCTCACCCGCCCCAAAAAATTCCGAGTGCAAAAATCCGCTGGTAAAGTTCTCGCCTCGATTTTTTGGGATCAAGACGGCATCCTCCTCACTGATTATCTTCCAAAAGGCCAAACTATCAACGCCGAGTATTACTCATCTCTGCTGGTGCAATTGAAGGACATTTTGACGGAAAAACGCCGCGGGAAGATCACCAAGGGGGTCCTGTTCTTGCACGACAATGCCCCGGCCCACCAGGCACTTGCAACCCAGAAGAAACTGGCCTACCTGGACTTCCAGTGTTTTGATCACCCACCCTATTCTCTGTATCTGGCCCCGTCGGACTACCACCTGTTCCCTGGACTGAAAAATCAATTGAAAGGTCGCCATTTTTCGTCTGACGAGGAGGTCATTGCTGCCGCGGAGACCTGGTTGGACGAACAAACTTCTGATTTTTTTTTTTTTTAGTAGCTTGCAAAAGTTAGAGCATCGGGCTAAGAAGTGTATTGAACTTCGTGGGGAGTATGTTTAATAAATCCCCAGTTTGGTCGCTGTAGCTTGTTCCCTTCCTGGTCGGGCTAAGGACTTATCAGCACGCCCTCATATGTACAAACATATGCATGTAGCATTTGGTAGCCAGCATGCACAGCGCATGTGCCATATCATATTGTCATCTGTGGCCTGTCTGGCTCTACATTATTTTTCCATATTATCCGATAAATGGCAAGATTTTCAGAAAAAAAATTTGAACATGAACTGGGTTTTTTTTTTTACTTCAACAACTTTGGTCCGAAACTTTTCTCATTCCAAAACGAACTGAGCGAGATATGATCATAAATGTACAGATATATTTTTGAAAATTATCCATTATTGACAGCTTTACATGGCATTTTAAAAAAAAAATACTCAAATGTGAATTTTCATGAAAATCCGCCTAGTGGAAGCCAAGATGTTCCATGTGGATGGACGGAGACAGACAGACAGACAGACAAACACACACACACACACACACACACACACACACACACACACACATGATGAAGCTAATGGTCACTTTTCATAATTTTTTGAAAGCGCCAAATCAAATAAGACTTATGTTTCAGATCCCTAACACAATTCTTGAAGAACTAAACATTTTTTATTTCTTACAATAATGTTTTAGAAATGTAAAAGTCGTTTAAAATCTGTCTTCCAGTACATAACACAATGTTTTAGTTTAATGGTACTGTGCACACTAGTTTCTAGAGTAACTCTTCTTACAAATACTGACTTGTACAATGTCCTGTAGTTCAGAGAATGTACTAATAAATGTTTGAAATGGGAGTGGGGGGAAATGCATGTACCTGGTTAAACTTTCTGTTCAGTCAAGATATAAAACATGAGCAATTAATTTCTTGTTACAGGCCCTTTGTTTACAATGTCACCTCCATCATTTGCCAGTAACAGTGGACAGATACTGAAAGCTCATGCTCACCTTCCCAACCCCAAAACACATTTCCAACACCAAAACCATCACCTACCCATCCTCTACCAATCACCATGTGACAGGGTTTACAAAATCAGCTTCAACTTCCATGGTACAATCATTTAACATGCATCAACAAATATACATAATAATTCACTATTTTCTAAGTATCTGTGTACTTGTGACTAACTTGTTAAAATAGGGAGCAATGGGGTAGTGCAGATCAGTATACACTTAACATTTCATTAACAGTGTACAAAACAGAAAAGATTTAAATAAAAGAAACATTAATATTCTATCAACACTTAAGAAAAATAAAACACAGTGACAGTGATGAAAAATTTGTACAACTTGTACATGGATGTGACTTAAATCTTAATATATGAAGGGTAATATCCGTTTTCATTGACGCAAAACTACTAAGCTTACTAGTAAAGAAGAAGGCAAATAACACTCATAAAACCAGAGAAAATATCTAAGCAAAAATACACATCTAGAAAAATTTCAAAATACATGTAAATGAACTGAATACCAACTTTAGTGAAAAAAGAAATTAAATAAAAGGCAAAAGCAAGACAAAGTATGATGCAGCAAGACTACTACTACTAGCACTACTCTACTGCATAAGGCTTTGGAGAGGAAAGCAGCCACCACACAACATGTAACAACACACTTAACAGAAGTATTCCAAATCTGAAGCCATGTACAAGAAAACAGAACAACTACCTAGTACACTGATTCTCAAAACACTTCCATGATGGGTTTTAACGCTCTCCCAATACTGTTCATATGCTTATCACTGCAAAAAGAACACTCTAATAGCGAAGTAAGAGAAAATATATATCCTGTATGTTGATTTAATGCCATTTATTTCCTGCAAAGACCAGTTTCTCTGTAACATGTACGTCTTACTTAACCAAGGTACTTTACTGAGATGGTGCCATCACATTTTTGTATTTACTCACAGAAGTTTAGACAATATGTGAGTAGCACTAAAATGACAGGGTGCTTAGACTAGACCAAATTGGAAAATGTGTGGTAGGAAGTCACTGCGGCCTAATTTGAGGCACTAGTCTGGCAGGAGGGAGTGACAGACAGAAAAAAAAACACACAAGAAACATGAAAATGGACAGCTGGTGTCCAAGTCAAAATTGGAACCACGCATCTCCTTCATACAAACCATAAAGATTACAACTTTGGTCAAATTGGCTGTTATGCTTCAGAAACAACTTCTGTAGATGACTACCTACAAAACATCTTTTCACATTCAACAATGTGGCTATAACATAAATATTATTATTTTGGACAAACAAATTTCAATAAAGATTAAGAAACTGGTCCATCCCATTCTAAAATATATCCATGGGACAGAACTAAAATATAAAAAATGACAATTACTTGCAACGTTGCAGAATTTTAAGAAAATTATGTTACACATGCAAGTGAGATGTATAATATCTCCCCCTAACAAAAACATAAGGAAACAGCAATAACCAAGATTTACAAATTTCATAAAATTGTGTCTTGTACAATCTAAACCAACAATACTACACTTTTAACAACCTAGATATAGTATATCAATCATTAACAACCAATACTTGGTTAGGTTTCAGAAAACTGTGTTATGTAATACACTATTTAGCATCCAGCCAAACCACAATCGAGATTCACAATATGATTGATTTCAAACACTGGAAAACATCTTGCACAAAGTCAAAAGAAAAACTGGACACTTCACCATCTGATTCATATACCGCAGAATAATAAAGTACTAATCCCATATAAGCTTCAGAGCAGACATATTTTATATGCAAATCAAATATGAAGGAACAGACTTGACTTCAATTGAGAATCAGTGAAAAATCATGTGTGTGGTGACCAATAAGATAACCACTCTCTCTCCCTCTCCAACAGCCTTATTCCAATGATGATAAGACCATATTTACCTATAACCAGCGTGGCTCATACGAAGTGGAAATCAAACAAAACAATTAAATGAACCATCAGAGCCTCATTCATTATCACATGTTGTACTGCTGCTTCTTCTGATACAATTAAAATGTGGATTCTCTAGAACTTGAAATAAACAGGAAAAAGAACGAAGAGCTTCAGGTTGTAATTTATGAGAATTGGCCCACAGCAATCTGCAATCATGCTTCTCCCTGTAAATACCTATTCTGCATCAGTCTCACAGAAATTTCCATTTTTTTTTCTGGGTGAGGGGATGTGAAAGACTGGACTACTGATACTTCATAGCAACTCTTTTGTCTGGGCACAGTGACTAACATAAGGCCTAGCCATATGTATAACAACAGAGGAAGGACATTGGTTATGAAGACCACAGCTGCTCTCAATCACTTTACCCTGACTATGCTAACTCATCACTGAAGAAGTGAAATCATTCATTCAAAATCGAAATGTGAGTCTCCCTACTTCAAAAGTTCCATACTTTCCATATATTTTGTAAATACTGGCACACTATTTTTTCACATACCATCTTTTATTGTCCAAAAAAATGCTACATGTTTTGGCTTTTACATATAGCCACCATCAGGCACCAGCATAAAAATACAAGGGGAAACAAGAACTTGCCACAACATGCAGCAGGTTTTGGATAATGAAAGGTACTATCTGAATATACAGTTGCGAGTGATGGTATATCTGCTTGTCTGTTCATGCACACAATTGGATGTCTCACCTTAAAAAATTACCTATATTTCTTTTCATTATCTCACCCTGTTGTGATATAAAAAGAGTCCATCTTGTGGATATAACAATGAATCAACGAGCTACACTCCAGAGTGGTCGAACAGCAAGTGATCTGCAGGTACCTGTTGTGTGACCCACACATACAAAAAATTCAATTTACAAGAGAACTTTGGAGAGGTTGTGATACTAATATAAAGTACAGCCAATTTAATATTTTCAGCACAGTTTTGATTTGTTTCTGCTTCTGACCAATGTTTGTGGACACTCACAAAAAATTCAGCAATAATTTACATCCTAATAGATGGAAGAATACAATGAGATTTCACTAGTAACTTCCAGACTATTTTAACAAGTATATGAAACAATATCAATACTGGTTTCCATGTCATTTTCTACATACACCTGAAGTAATAAAATTGGCAGAGACACAATTTATAATAAAGATATACATAAAAACTAAATTTAGAGAAATTAAACTGTATATATATATATATATATATATATATATAGTGTAATATTTTAACAATGCTTTATACTGTGCAATGCCATGCAACAATACTTGGAATTAATGTCTCTATGGAGATGACTTCGTTAGATTGAAACACGTAGGAGCACGACAAAAGGATGTGTGTAACCTGATAGTATTGTTACTTATTAACATCCATGTACTTCACTAATAACTTTTAGCATAAGAGAACAAATGACTGTGTTTCCAACATTCAAAATATGGGTATGTGTTACCAATATACAACAGTACTTCCAGTGGGTAACCAGTATAAAATGAAATCATCTGCAATGGTGTATGAACTAAAGGTGTTTGAGAATTGCCTATACAAATGAAGAAGCACTAGGAGAACTTGCAGCTTGAGATTCTCCTCCTATCTTGTTCTTCCCTTACTATAACCGAATACCAATCTTGAACATTGGTACCAATACTTGCACAGTTCACTTTTATCTTAAAAACCTTTCCTTATAGAAAAACATGCTTCTAACAACAAACACAAACATGTTTGGTGTTATGACAGAGAGATACATACATGAACAAAACTATATATATAACTCTCACTTCCCATTTAGGAATTTGAAACACATCTATTACTATATGTACCACCAGCTTTAACTTACGATAAAAGCTCGGCATTTTTTTCACAGATTGTAGTTGTGTGTTTGTACAACGTTCAGACTGAACAACAATTACTTTACTCAACAGAGTTAACTGACTGGGCTATATAATGAAGTCAGGGTATTTACTGTGAGGTAGGAACTGTATTTTTAGCTTACTCTCCATCCCACAAAAAAAAGACAAAAAACAAGAGGCTTGTTAGATCACCAAGCTGTAAGCATCTGTGATCTCACTTGAATTTTTTAAGAAACTGACAAATTTCCACAAAACTGGTATGAAAATTATGCCACTGGAGACACCACCATACTGTCCTTTTTAGTTTCCTACATTTACTACTCACAACACAGCAGGTTTGTAAACTGGTGAGATGGGAACATTACAGCTGCTTGCTTCGAGATGCTTAAATAATGTATGGCAATGGATGATTGAAAAATATTCAAATCTGTCAAGATATTTTTTTGCAGAATAAAGGATAAAAGAGCAACCAAAAATTTTAGCTTCCCATTTCATGGCAATATATGATAAACCACTGCAGCTGAACATGTGAGATTCTGAATGTAGACAAATCATGAAACATGCCATCTGTAAGCCAACAATTACAAATATGGTGATGATTTGGAACTCTGAGGTTATATCCAACAAATTTAAGGCAGACCTACAGGAATCTGTAGGTATGAAGTTTTTATATTAAAAAAATACACAAAATAAAATAATATAAAGTAAAATGAAAAGATCGATGCAGAACTACAAATATATGCAACTAGAAAGCAGGCTGTGAGGTCTGTTCTGAACCCCTTGTTACATGTTATTTACACGGGAAAGGATATCATGCTTTTTAAAAGGTTAATAAAAAAGAACACACATCCGCAATATAGACTACTTAAAAAAAACTCTCTCTCTCTCTCTCACTCACTCACTCACTCACTCACTCACTCACTCACTCACTCACACACACACACACACACACACACACACACATACACACACACACACACACACACACACAATTATGACGGTTCAATGAATTGA
>Ga0123354_10019271_pt1 | contig 10713 bp, 7 predicted proteins | sample TergutLab28metaG_2_FD_97872 | JGI IMG/M metagenome (GOLD analysis project Ga0123354, IMG submission 97872) | Labiotermes labralis P4 segment gut microbial communities from Petit-Saut dam, French Guiana - Lab288 P4 | ecosystem: Host-associated > Arthropoda: Insects > Digestive system > Gut ...
AAACTTTCGATCTAGTTGACCGATTTTCAAGAAACTTGGTATGGACGTCATGCAAAAGGAGCACGCCGCAAGGCTGTACGTTCGTAACTTCATTCCTGACGCGCGACCATGCGTTGAGAGATGGACACAAGCGCCATTTTTATGTTAGGTTCTGAAATGACGTATGGTAAATGGTCTTGGAAAAACATGCACATAAGTAAAATAACAGAATGACGGCCTTGCGAAAACTGCCTGAAGCGTCCAGTTTTGCGGTAGTGAATAATGTCCATGTGGGCGCTGAATGTGGAATTTGGTGCCAACATAGGCTAGACACACTGTTTAGCAGAAAAAAATACAAACGCGGGTAGGATAAAGTCTGAAACTAAATCCGACAAATTTGACGCGTACCGAATGTCTGCAATAGATTTTAATATATATATATATATTTATATATATATATACACACACACACACACATAATACTACTAACAAATATTTACGATTAGAGACCTATGCAACGGGAAAAGAATGATTCTATGCGTTCTGCCGAAGCTCCCACTTTCCAGTCCCGATACCTAAGACATTCAGCATATTTGATCGGTGGTTAATCTACTGCCCTAAAATCCACACTGATCTTCAGTTATTAAGAAGCAGCACAATAATTTGTCTTCACAGAAGAACTGATGCAGTTGGCTTGATAACGCAGCGTTACCAAGTTCGAAGAAAATCAACTTCCTAAACGCACAGCGTAAAATATCACACCGGGAGTCAAGAGTATATGCTCTGTCCACCACATCATATGTGGTTAGCAGGCTCAGTTTATTCAATTTATATACTTAAGCTTCTACATATCAATAACCTACACCTAGTGTTGCAGTTAACAGTGAGTGCAGCTACACCTCTAATCCCCCTACATGCCATCGTGATGTATGAAGTGACTTTACCTTTTTATATTATTATTATTATTATATGTGTAAGACTATGTCTGGAACGTTGCTAAAGGAACAGGGCTCCTCTAATTTAGAACAGAACATGGGGCACAAAGGGCCTGTCTTAAATGCCTAGGTGCATTGGGCCCGGAAGGGCTCGAACCGAATACCACTCCATTCAATTCAAAGACACAATATACATTTTCCGCTGCAATATTGCTAGTTAGAATTGTGGCATTAAAAAGTCAAATTTGTACGGTGTTTCTCAGACTGCTGGTTCAGACGCTCCGCGAAATGAGATGGTTTTAAATCCGCCACCTTGTAACGTAGCAGGTACGTGGTAAATAGGATGAGATTCCATTACTACAAAGCGTTCTTCGATTGGTTAAATGTAACCAATATTGCGACGAACGCTACACCTGCAATCTGGCCCGACAGTCAAAGTAACGGAGAAAACTAACGAACAAGGATATTGCACCTGGATGGTTTGAAGTTACTTGCTTCTGAAGTACCTTCTACACCACTTGTTACGTACTTAAAACACAGAACTTCATACGCACACCACTAACCACTTGTTGCACTATACATGTCGATACCAACCAAAAAAATTAAATATTCCAGCCAACTTAAGTAAATTCCGTCTATCGTCCAAGATATCCATTTATTTCTGATCTACCTGGTTTCATAGGCACAAAACAATACGCAAACACTTAACACTGGAACTTCAAACGCAGAACTTTCAGCTTACATCTTAATCACATTCACAAACAGCCAAAACGTTCGCGTTTCTGGTCACTACCTTGGCAGCACAGCACTATCAGCCAGGTACCAACGCAGTCACATGGTCAATGTGACGTCACACCTTGTCTGACATAGCTGGCTTGCGTCACAGCGGACAGAACGTGCGCATGACTGGGCGTTCATTGCTGGGAGAAACAACATGTCGGCAAAATCTTATGTCCGACAGCAAAAAACAATAACTTGAACATGCATGCCACCAATACACATAGTGCACTACGCAGAAACTGGTGGATCAGTTGTCATCACAGTTAACATTCAATTTATTTAGAAGGCTAATACTACTTCACTCGGTTTGGGCCGACGGAGTCACGCTGTTAAGACCTGCACCAAATACAAAACCTACCGAAACCGACATCGCTACGAGATATGCAGCTACAAATACCTTCCATTGTCACTGAACTGGTGTACATATGTGCATATGAAGTAGGCAGTATTTAGACATTTTGTAGCATAATTTCCAGCGACGAAGAAAATTTAATTGAGGTAATCGTAAACGAAAACTCTTTAATCTTTGCGTTAAAATACGTTTGAACTACCCGAAAAAAAAATTAGCTACGATGGCAACAGACTATTGGGTGAATAATACTGACACGTCACGTGACACTGCTTGACGAGGCAATATAACACTAATATTTGAAATATGGTACAGAACGAGTAATTACGATTACGACGGCCTAAATGATATATTTTAATTTTTTGCGAGTTGGCAAAATTGCGAAAAGCGACTATTAGCTTCTTCATGTCTGTACGTCCTCATGGAGCAACTCGGCTCTCGCTGAACGGATTTTCATGAAAAGTGATAGTATTTTTCGAAAAATCTGTCAAGAATATTCAAATTTCATTACAATCTGACAAGAACAACGTGTACTTTACGTGAGGACCAATACACATTTTGATCATATCGCTCACTGAATGAAATAGTGGCACAACTCAAAAACTGTGTTTGAGAAATGGGTAAAAGAACATTTACTTACAAATATGCTTGGGTCTTAATCTTTTGGAAATGTTTTGATACTGAGTTTAACTGTATTTTGGTCGTCTACAGGTAACATTTATATGGTTTGCTGTGTTTCACAACCCCCTGTTAAGAATTTAGTCAAATTTACCAGCCCTGTTTTGGGTTGAGCCACTACTGTTCAAAAAATTACTCATAAATTTAAGTTCTCAATTGTGACTGAAGTCGGGATTCTTAAAAACAACACCCATTTTATAAGGAAAAACTTTATTACAAAATCAAATAAATTTTTTACTGTCTTACAAACATGGGAACATACTCTTGTTAAGAATGTAACTAAACTAATGCCACTGACTTGAAATAAATCTTGTTCAAATTTGAGTCCGTTGTAAAAAACTTGAATGGCAATGTGGCAGAATTTTATTATTTTTTAAGGACTGAAGATGATCATACTTTCTTTTGGAAATGGGAATAGAATCAAAATATTTTTTTTTAGTTGCACATTCTGAAACAACTTCAAAGACTTTCTAGTCTTTCTTGATGTGACATGAACAAATTTAAACTCAGAATTCCTGGAGCATTGATAACTCCCAACACTCCGAGAACTTCGAACATTATTTCAGTCTACAAGTAGCCCAATAAGGGGAACTTTTCTTCCGTTCAGGTATTTCAGTACCTCTTGTAAAGGTTCTGCATGCCTGTCCTAAATTTCGTAGCAATGTAGTTTTATTTCTTTTCCATTCTGATGGCACGCCTGACTTTATTTTTCTGCTCCACAGCGTCCTGCTTTCTTTCTCTGTGGTCAAATCTGCATTTTGTGGTTCATTCAATGCAGACGTTGATCCCATCAAATGAAGAAATCCTATCAGAAGTGTATGAATAAGAAGCATCACTTAATGAATAATTCGAGTAGGCGTCTGAGTCACCAGTTTCGGATGATGATACGCTCTTTGGTCAAGCAGTAGCATCACATGCTTCTGTTTGTTCATCCTGCACAAGCAAGCATAGACGATGAAGCAGTTCAAACAGCACATTAAATACTTACGTAGCCGTGTCAGTTTGCTACAGAGCCTATTTTCATAATCAGCTTAACCTGGCTTTGAGTTGGAGTCTCATTTCCACTAGGAATATGAAGGAAAATAATGTAAATATCTGTGGTTGGAAGGACATCAAATTAAATTCGGATTAATAAATTTGGCCCTAATAAAATAATGAGTAGACAATTATAACTGAAGGTAGAGACAGTTTTCACTACCTCAATCTAAACTTTCTTCTCGAGATTCGGCGTTCAGTGTGACAGTTTCGTTATTAACATCGTTGGTGAAGTTCGCGTATTGGACTCTGAAGCATCACAAACTACTCGTGTTCAGCCCGATTTCTTTTGTGGCCTAAAAAGAATCGAAATTTCAAGCATGAGTTCTATGAAATGTAACTGCGAAAAGAGAAACATTAGTTCCCAATGTTAGTTCCTGAGTATCGGAAATACCAAAAAATAGCCACACTTGGCGGTTTGTGTTTGTAATGTTTTGAACCGCGCAAGCTAAGCTGTTACATTTTCCCTCTAAATTTTATGACAGAAGGTGAGAATGTCGAAGGTTGTATTGTTTTATAAGACATTAATGATAAATATTTTTTCTAAACATTGTAATACATGGCACACTTGTGAGGGTTAAATCTGTAAAACAACAGCGAATCAAGCAATGAATATTCGAATAATTGAAATCGTAATATGTAAACAGTAAAGAAACGTAACAATTTTATAACCCCAGTAGTCATTTCCAGCATTCAAGTCGGTGCCGTGCGTATCTTAAAAGTTCCGAGATAAAAATGACGAAGAGTAATCAGATCAACTTATCGTACTGCAATGTGCCGCAGCATTTCTTCTTCTCCATTTGCTATCCTCGTTTTCCTGTCCATAATGAAAGTCAACTAATTGTTAAATAATGACCACACAGGTCGAATAGTGTAATCAACCGATACCAGTGGCATATCTCGGAATGTTATAGAAGTAATTATTCAACAGCGGCCTCAAATCAAGAAGTGCCAGTGTTACATGCACATACCACACATCTTCGCTGTCACAGTCGGAGGCAAACTGCAGAGATTCCACTGTTGACGGACGAACCAAGAGTAAATCATAACGTGCTACAACGGCACTCTCAACGTCTAGCGCGTAATGCTTCAACAAACAAGTATGCCGGTAATGTCGGAGGTAGTTTTCATATTTTTGCGCTCAACTGTGGTATTAACTCCAAATGCGTAATTTTGAGTTGTGCAACTATTGCGTTCAGTGAGCTATATCTCGCTCAGTTCTTCGTAGAATGAGAAACGTTTCAGGAAAAAGTTATAGCGAAAAACAAAATACACATTTTAAAAAAGGTAAAGTGATCCCGTTAGGGGTAGAGGTATAGCTCTACTCTTCCATGACCGCGGCACTAGAAGGGGTTGAGTGGTCAGCAGCACGCCCCGGCCACATTTACCCCCGGGAAAGACCCGTTACCCATTTTACAGGAGGCTGGGTGGGCCCCAGGGCAGGTCTGGACGGGCGGAAAATCTCGTCCCCACCGGGATTCGATCCCGGACCGTCCAGCCCATAGCTCAGTCACTATACCGACTGAGCTACCGGCCCACAAATACACATTTTATGTTCAGTATTTTTTTTTTCGAAAAGCGTGCTGTTTATAAGATAACGTGGAAAAATATTGTAGAGCCGGACAGGCCATAGATGACAATATGGCGCATATACATTTCACGATGGATACCCAAGGCTCTAAAAGCACTATCAGAATATATAATACTTACTGCTTTCACACCGCAACAATGGTGGCACCAAAGGGCCTCAATACTAGGTTGTACGTACATTGCCTGCCTTGTTAGTATTTAAGAAGAGGACATGGAAAGAAAATATTTTGAGCTAAACGGTTTCAAACATTCCCAAATTTAAATGCCGATTAGTCACTGTAACTTTTAGGAATATGTCCTGATTTTACGACAGGTTACTTTATATTAAACTCGCCGCTAGGCCTCTTAAGTTACAAGCACTAACACGGCTTTGGCAGGAAGGGTGAGGGTACAAATTTTACGATTCTATTGCCTACGCGTATTAAACACGACGGTTTGTGAATGCACTCAACAACTCGAAATGAAACGAATTCACACGGCGGAACCGCCATGATCTAAAAGGGTGCAGGAACACGTAGAGAGAGCTACGTGACGTTTATGAAACTGGTTCTCCTTCAGGTGTCTTGGAACTTTGTTGTGGTATAACTAGGTGTGTAAACATTAACTGATAGTCGCAGGGAAACTTCGGTTAACGCAAGTGAACAAACTGTTGGAATTTCGGGTATTGAAAATCCGTGGCTTATATTTCATAATTCCAATTCCTGTGTTTGTTCTCAAACATATCGCTTGCCCATTGCCTTGCAATGGGCGACTGTCACAGCTGAGCCAGTCGATGACGCTATCAGTAATAGAAACTGAACCAAATAAAATATTAACAACGTTCGGTGCAGCTCATTACCATGTATGAACATGGTTGTACAATCAGCTGAATTAAAACCTTGTTATTCACGTCTGACATGTCACCGCTGCTAGTGTGATAAGCTGTGACAGCTTCGCTCTCTGCAAAGCTTTCAGTTGGTCGATAACCGAACTCTAAATATGGGAAAAGATACACGTGTGCGCCTACAAACCGTCCACAGTGTGCATCTGACAGAACAGTGTACGCCGCGAATCGTAAACTTGCCATCCGCTGTGATATACACTATATATACCTGATCCGCAGACAGCCCAGCCCAGCCACCAGCAGTACAATGCGGGTGTTCGGCTTCAGAAATTTATTTCTTCAAAGCCGAAAACTGCTCATAAAAATACTGAAACGTTTCCACACTAACGTAACATGCTTCAGGTGCATTACATCATTGCATGAAAATTAAGGCGAAAGACACATTTTCAGTCGCTCAGTTTCCTCACTGCGCCCATCGTCCCGCTTCCATCATCAGGTTAAATGCTAGGGAGGCACCTATTCAGCTGGGCGCAATAGACAGAGCCAGTCCCGACTTCTGGGTCAAACGAAACCAAGAACCGAACAGATTAGATGGGATTAACTGCATTTAGTGAGCCCCGTGGTGCAGTTGGTCGAGGAACTGCTGAGCTACAAGCCGGAAGGTCGTGGATTCGATTCCCGATGGAGTCAAAAACAAAAACAAAGCTTCCGAGTGTGATGTGTGTCAGTGTCTGAACCGTACACAGCTGAGAAAAAAAAAAAAAAAAACACGACTTCGCGAAAAGACATGGTATGCAATGATAATTCAAAAATACCAACAAAGTAGGGCGCAGAAAAATATATTTATTAATTAACGATCCTACACGTCTCTGCTAGCCGCCATCATTATGGATCGTACAAAATCACGTGGAAGAATTTTTATAGACCATAAAATTAGTTAATTTAAAATGTATAAAAACTGTAAAATACATACAAGTTGTATACAAAGGGTATTTTAAACAGTTACTGATGCGAACGAACACAGATCCAACGAACGGCAGTTAACGGAGCGCGCATCCACTTTTGAATATCACAGGAAGTTGATCACTTTTGGGGGAAAACTCCCGACGCTTCTTAGCTTACGCTCCATATGCGATCACGCATAATAAGGCGATTACATAATAATTATTTATATTGCATTACATACACACACACCAGTAAAACCACGATATTACTTATAGGTAAACGGCTATTGTTTAAACGGCTCAGTATTGACTCAAACAGTAATACTTAAACGAAGTATTACTCCGAACGCATAACTTTCCCTCACATGTATGTGAGTCCTCTATTACTACAAATACATGTTTCATTGCGACGGAAAATAGTAGTGATACATGCAGGAAAAACATAAGATAAATTCAGATTATGAATTTATAGAATTATTACTTTAAAAAAATCAGAAAAGAAGAATGTTCCTCACCTGCAGTAAAGTTTCCCGGATGGTGTACGGCGTAACGTCAGGGGATCAGCAAGAAATTCCATTCGAATATAAGAAATGACTATTTAAACATAACAGACTTAATAAAATGGACTATTATACTTGAAAACGATTCATTCGTTCAAACATTTCTGAACTGCTGCAATGCGAGAACAAATAACTAATATAAAAAAATAACAATATTTTAAAAATTAGTCTTTCTTTCTTATGTAGCCGCATATTTTTAAGGTTAATATTTCGTACATATGAATATGATTTTTATTTCGAAATGTGCAATTCAAGAACACAATGATATCATACACTTGTTTAACGTTTATTTATTATTATCCTTATTACTTATGACCAAGGTTTTTACAATACAAAATTTCATAAAAGGATCCGCAAAACTTTTTAGAGTGTGGAAGGGTTTTGTGACCAAATTAAACTAGAAACCACTCACCTAAGATTCAATTTTGGCTAATTTATGAGCGTGAAAATTCTCTCATTTTAAGGGACGAACAAAGATTGAGGGCCTGTGACAACGAAGAGCTGAGTAGAGCATTTTCACCCAAAGATAGGCAGTAACAGGATGAAGAAACTTACATAATGAGAAACTTCATTAACGATCGAGGCAAGAAGTAGCTCCACGATATTTGTGAAGTGTTTCTTCGTGCTTCATGAAGGGCAGAAGGGCAGACCCGCCGTGCAGGAAGTCGTACCAAATGCCTAAGAGACTGTTTCAGATCTATGGAGTTAGATATTACCCTGCATTTATTTCCTGCATCACAAAAATGATGACCAACAAAATACACTGTCTTTACGAAGAACCCACTAATTGTTCATACCAGTCTCCTTGATAACGGCCCAGATGGGCCAAAACATGCAGGAGACTGATTATAAACAAATATGGATTTCTCCCTATAACAATGTATTTTGCTGGTTCTGCTTTGAGAAAAGACGAAGTTGTTCCTGTCCACGCCAAGAAGGCTATAGGGGAGTGGAGGAGTACATCCACTTATTCTTAGCCTAGACACCAGATATCGGTGAGTGGTCAACTTCACGCCCCTTCATCTCTACCCTAGGAAAAAAGCTTCGGCAGTAACTGAAGACGACAATGGGTGTGCCCCGGACACAGTCTGGACTGTTCCACAGAAGAAAATATCTCTTGCCCCTGAAGGGATTCGATCCCCAGTCCGTCGAGCCCGCAGCTGGAGTTTATGCGCACTTTCGATTCGAGGCTCTTTTTTTCTGAGATGAATGCATCATGATCTCAAGAACATGACGGCACTCCGGACTGGAACTCGACAACCTTTAGAACACTGACACCACATCATACCACATCAATTTAGCAAGCTCTATTGCAACAGTTCGATGGAGACGGACGGATACCTGAAGTTCGGAAACAGGAACACGAAGAAAGAAGGAAAATAAATAAAGATGTAAAGAAAGAAAATTTGAATATTAAGTCAGTTACTTTGGCTGCAGGAGGAAGAAAATGTCACAGGAAGAATGTAAAGAAGCTGGACTCTGTCGAGCTAACTCGTTATGTATGCGTCAAAACGTACCGTCCTTAGATTAAGAAATCATAATCCTTTATTTAACTCCTGAAATGTGAACAATGCCTCTGTAGACGCACTGCCTGCACACAGACGACTTAGGATGTGTCTCCCCGCACTTTTAACCTCTGCACGACACGCAGGTGAGTTGTACGCCTTCACTCCACAGCTGCTTTACCGCCGGTACACATCGCTTAAAACGATGGGTGGGCCCCAGAGCCAGTCTTGGTGTATTTTTGAAATGAGAATAATTCCTTGCACTTGCCGGGAATCGAACCAGGAGTCCTCGGTCACGTAGCCTGTAGCCTCGTCACTATACGTACTGAGCTATCCCGGCTCCAAAGGATTGCAATGGCGGAATGAAAGCCGTGCTTATGTGCACATGGAACCCAGCTTTAATACGCGATACTATACGACATAATAGTGAATATCTTGCAGCCTATCATAATAGACGCTTCGCGTTACTTCAGCGAATGTCTTGTGACGGTCAGACCCATAAGACAGGTTAACAGCGCACACTACAACACCTCGACTTAACCACTAAGAATAAAATGCTGCAGAGCAGTAAGCTATCCTCCTCCGTATCTCAAATGCAACGTGTTGGCATCTCAGCCCGGAGACAGGATTTGTGATTAGTGCATTTCTGAGTTTCGCCAATAAAATTTTGAAATACGCACAGGACATAAAAATCAGCAATATTTATTTATTTATTTTTATCACTGTTATGGAAACAATATTCGTAACTACTTTCCAGACGCGCGAATATACAGACAAATGTTTCACTGGTTTGACGATACAAGCTTATGTTTGTAATTTACTGGACACGAACAATTCAGCGGAAAACTCCCAGTCTTCATTCACCCCATCACTTGGGTCTCATCCTTGTTCCGCCCCTTACTGGTATCGACAATTGCTGGAGCAAAGTATAGGGACAAAATATTTAAAAACACACTGAGAAGACTAGGGCCTAATAGTGATGAAGGGACAGGAGGATGGAGAAAATGAAAAGCTCCACAGCTTGTATACATTCTTCACTAAACGTTACTAAGGTGATGAAATCAAAGAGAATGAGACAGGAAACTGTATCACTATATGATGAAAATTTCAAACAGTAATTCTGTCGGAAACCCATTCAAGTTGGAAGAGCCCGGCGTAGGTGCGAGGATATTATTAAAAGACGCCTTAAAAATACACGGTGTAAAGGTGTAGACTGCATCCACCTGGCTGAAAACAGTCTGGTTCCTGTGAACACGGCAAAGAACCCTTCGACTCCACAAATGGCAGAGAATTTCTTGTCTCACAGTTTGTCAAGAAGGACACCACGTGTCAGTCGCTTTAATGACAGGCCCTCCGCTAATGACGTGGCGCTGGAAAGCCAGAATCGCTTTCCGAGTCACACAAATATAGTGGCCGGTCCCAGTGGCCGCGCGGTCTAAGGCGTAGGTCTACGGCCGCTGGCCTGCTGAGATTGTGGGTTCGAATCCCACCGGGGGCATGGATGTTTGGTCTGTTGTGAGTGTTGTGTGTTGTCA
>Ga0123354_10019273_pt1 | contig 10713 bp, 5 predicted proteins | sample TergutLab28metaG_2_FD_97872 | JGI IMG/M metagenome (GOLD analysis project Ga0123354, IMG submission 97872) | Labiotermes labralis P4 segment gut microbial communities from Petit-Saut dam, French Guiana - Lab288 P4 | ecosystem: Host-associated > Arthropoda: Insects > Digestive system > Gut ...
GTGGTGGCGGCGGTGGCATGACGGTGGTTGTGGTGGCGGCGGCGGTGGCATGACGGTGGTTGTGGTGGCGGCGGCGGTGGCAGTGGTGGTGGTGGTGGTGGTGGTGGTGGCGGCGGTACTATCAGAAGATCAGTGCAATGTAAATCACGTCACTAAATTGTTCCCGCTAAAGGTTTTAGAGTCCATTTTAATAAAATGAGACGTAATCATCAAGCGTATGAAGTTAGCAAAATGTAGGCAGAATGTAACCAATGTCCCTTTCTTTCTCTTTGTTCGTCTGAGAGCCGCAGAACTTTAGAGCCCACACGATACAAAATGTGACATTATTCGCGACGACTTTCTGAACATTATTCGCTCCAATATATATCCATCCAGTTACAACAAACATGCTTACCAAAATGTACGTCGGCCTTCAGGAAAAGTGCCCTTTTATTTAGTCTGATCTTAACCAAAAAGGATAAGTATGAAGTATATAAGCTGAGTTTCAAATCCGTTTCTTTGGATGTGTCTGGTAAGATACGGTTTTTGCCACTGTACATCCACAGTATTGCTTACGACTACAGCCGATCGGTTAAAATAACTCTAACAGTAATGAATCGATGAAATTGAACAGAACTCATTAACATCAAATTTCGTAATAATTCATTCACCGGCTCTCGACTACCCAGACGGAAGGACGCTCCTTGCAAATATGACAACGCCCCCCCCCCCCAAAAAAATGACACAGACACTCATGGACTAGCCATCCGGACGGACGGACGGACAGATGTGAGTGAGTACATGACGTCTTATCATTAAACCATAGCATAAATTATTTTCCTATGGGTTCTACAGAGCGCATAAAACAGCTAACACGCAACATCTGACCATCAACATACCTACAAATAATTCCATACTTAACGATAAAACACGCACCAACCGTTTATTGTCGAGAGGGCAGGCCTCTTCTATATTTCAGAGTGCATTCATGCAGAACGCAATAACAGTAAAATGTACCCTTATGAAAGTAATTCACTAACGATACCATAAAAACACGTGCACCATCAAAGAGAGCGTTAAAACGAGAGCGTTTTACAAACTTATTGCACGTGAATTACGAAACGTTCGCTGCGACAAGAGCGTATGTCCAAGACATATGACCTTTTCGTTCCTCCCATTACCACGATGGGCGTCTATATACGGAGAAAAGAAATGCCTTAACGTATGTGGGGGGGAAAAAGGTATTTTAAAACTAAATTGTATAATTATTTCTGGTTTCAAGCAAAGTTACGAAACCGTCAGTTACAACAGTCATGCACTAATGTATTCTCCCTGTTTAGTGCTACATATATCTTGTAATATGTCACTCTGTGGCTAAAGCGCAAAGGCGAATTCCAATATGGCGAAAAGTCAAGGTTCCTGTAGCCTAAGATCGGGAGGGGTGGAAAATTATTGTACAGCGGAAGCCTGTCAAATTTAGGAACACACTGAAGAATAAAAAACCAACTAGATGCCATTTATTATTTTATTGTACTTCTTATAGGCTCAACATGTTTCGGGCACTACTATACCCATCATCAGGAGCTCGCGACTATGATGTTGATTACCACATTGGTCGTTTCGTTCTTAGTTTGCTGTATGTTGGAGGTTAGGTGTGGTTAGGCTGGAGCGGTGGCCGGGCTGGAGGCTGCAGCCCGGACACCACTCCAGCCTAACCACACCTAACCTCCAACCTACAGCAAACCAAGAAAGAAACGACCAATGTAGTTATGTACATTATAGTCGCGAGCTCTTGATGATGGTCATAGTAGTGCCCGAAACATTTTGAGCCTATAAGAAGTACAATAAAGTAGTAAGTGGCATCTAGTTGGTTTTTTATTCTTCAGTTATCACAATGATGCACGATCCAATAAACATCAGATTAGGAACATATTGCGGAGCCATCTATCTATAATATTCGAAACAAAACTATAACAGAAGTCAAATGTACAGTAGGGTACTGTACATACAGCAAACAGTTCGTACTGCAGAACAGAGGAAGGGTAACTGGATGGGTCAGAGCCGGGGTAAAAACTGCATTAGTAAAACGCGTAGTTGAAAGAAAGACACAAGGGACGGGAATACGAAGAAAACGTAAGCATCTACTGGATACTTGAAGGAAACTAGACGATGTTGGGAGCTGCGAGGGGAGGCAGCAGATCGCACTCCCTGGAGAATTCGCTTTGCAAAAAGGCTGTGAACCCACTGTATGGCAGACTATAACGTGGATCTGTTTACCTTACAACGTCATGTTTATTGGCGTGAATTTATAGCTAAATTAAGCTGTTAATAGCTACAACGATTTATATTGCCTCGAAAGGACGGTTGTTTAATGAGCTGGACACAGCAAGATGGCTCAAGCGGTAAAACATTGGGGGATGCCCGGTTGAATTTCGACTAGAACAATGGTCACTCTTCAGGGGTATTTAGTAGTTTTCAGCAGTCTCGCCGGGCAAACCACTGGATATAACCCCAAGTTAGGGAATGAAGCCCCCCTCAAAACACTTTCAAATTCATTAGTAAAGTATAAAAGTTCCTTTTAAGTTACAGCTTCATGAGAGCCGAAACATGAAGCTCTTACGTATGTTTAGTTAAATATATTTTACGTGGTAAAGTTGTGATAGGCTACACACTTTTATTCTTTATTAAATATTGAAAACACAACGGCGATTCTTCACCTGAAAATTCAAAAAGATTATTCATTATCACCCTATCTGAACTACTGACACCGTTGCTAATTTACTTACTTACTTACTTACTGCATGGTGCAGAGTCCTTCTTGAGAAGCAAACTGGTTTGCAGCTACTCAAAAAATTCCCCACATTTTATGGAACCCGAAGGTTCATTACCGCACTCACAAGCCTCCGCCACCTGTCCCTATCCTGGGCCAGCCCAATCCAGTCCATATACCCACATCGCACCTCGCTGGAGATCCATCCTAATATTATCCACCCTCCTACGCCTAGGTCTCCCCAGTGGTCTCTTTCCCTCCGGTTTCCCCACCAAGACCCTATACGCCCCCCTCTCCTCACCCATACGCACCACATTCCCAGCCCATCTCATTCTTCTCGATTTTATCACCCGCCCAATATTGGGTGAGGAATACAGATCATTTAGCTCCTCGTTATGCAGTCTCCTCCATTCCCCCGTTATCTCGTCCCTCCTCCCATAACTAAATGATAAGTAGTTTGGAAGACAGCAGCCGTGGCCTACTGTAAGGTTCTATGAAGGGATTAGTAAGGACAGCGAGAAGAAATGTATCCGAATAGCCGGTTCTAGTGTTCAGATTTGAACCCTGGACTTCACACGTATGAAGCACAAGCGTTCATCACTCGACCGCACAATGCGCTGTGTACATAAAAGGCGCCTATTCTGTGAATGAACTGTCAGCGGAAGTACGAAACGTGCCGACTGTGCAACAGGTGGGCTCCTGAAAAATGTGCAGGAATTAGCTAGAAACAGATTAACTGCTCCGTTTTCAGTACAGTGACTACGGTGAGGACCGCACTGAGAAATGAGCATTCGAAACAGTTTCTGTTACCCACAACGTCCATACCGAATCTGGGGTCCTCGCAGCTCCCTGTTCAACGGGTACCGGGGATAAGGGACGAGCCAATGAACGGGTAGTGGGTGAGAGTTGTTCTTACATCGCCAGATATGATAATGGCGGTCTTCTGGATTGCGGCGCCGTGTATATTGGCACCGGACTACCAAAAAACACAGTGCCACTGGGGGGGGGGGGTGCCCGGTCGAATTTCGACTAAAACAATGATCATCCTTTAGGGGTATTTAGTAGTTTTCAGCAGTCTCGCCGGGTAAATCAGTGGATATTACCCCAAATTAGGGAATGAAACCCCCTTCAAAATACCTTCAAATTCATTAATAAATTATAAAAGTTTATAGCCTATAGCCACGAAAAAGTAGCCCTCTTTCCCTTTTGCACGTGTCCTTGTGATATTCTCTCTGGCGTTAGTATGTATATTGTGTGGAGTGTTTGAACAGTTAGTCAACAGTCGTGCTGTCACCATGCTCCTGTTCAACGGGTACCGGACATAAAGGACGAGACAACGAACGGGTAGTGGGTGACAGTTGTTGTTCTTCATCGCCAGACATGATAACAGCAGTCTTCTGGACTGTGACACAGTGTATGTTGGCACCTGACTACCAAAATACACAGTGCCACATCCCACACGATCGAAATATTCACATCCATTGGATTGAATATAAGGTATTTAAATTACAGAAAGAAATTCGATGAGCCGTCACAAAAGCACGCATTTAGTTGCCGTTTCTCGGTACGTGGCGTGTTGCAATGTGGTGGGAAGTTCTTGCCTCTACCATCCACGTAAAGAGGGCACGCGGTGGCACAGTCGGTTGAGGCACTGCGCTGCAAGTCGGAAGTTCGCGGGTTCGATATCCCGACGGTATCATTGAAATATTTCATTAACATAATACTTCAGGCCGCACTATGGCCGTGGGGTTGGCTCAGCCTCTAACAGAAATGAGTACCAGGAACATTTCTTGGGGTTAAAGGCGGCCGGTGCGTAGTGATTACAAACTTACCACTTTCATGTACCGATTGTTTTGAAATCTGTAAGCCTCAACCTCCTGGAACTCTCTGGGCCTGTCCAGGCCTGTAATAGGATTGCTTTACCTTTACCTGATTGCTTTACCTTTACTATCCAGGTAAATGAATGCCCATGTAGGCGGCAGGTACTGTACATCCGAAACGTCGGTATACCTACAACGGCGTCCCATCCCAGATGTCAGGGAAGTGCATAGCTATTGCCGTGATAACCTCAAATCTCCTTAAGAACGGTGACCAACGTCACTTCCGTGTATAGCGGGCTTTCTAACCGGCAGGGCGCCGTGAGCCAGACACAGTAATCTGAAGCAAATTAAACACGCTGAGAAAGTTCCGTAACGACGGGGCTTTGTGAGTAAAGGAATGGAACAGAAATGCTCATTAAAAAGTTCAGCAGGTGGCTGCCCCGTGTTTGCGTTAAAATAATTTCAAAATTCCCGAGTTAGTGGTTGTGTTGAACAGTGCCTGCAACGTTTACCGCCCGAAAAACGTCGTAAAAAATTAACAATGTGATTACACAACTCTGCGGGGGAGGGGGGGGGAACCTTGGTACATAAACTTAACAACTGTTCAGTTGGGCAATAACTCCATGATATTGTCAATTCCCATTTCCGTCATTAGCTCCATCAAATCCAGTCTGTGTTCCTATCCAAACGACAACAACATAATTTCTCAGTAAGACCTAATATTTTAACATCGCCCTTCCATTTGCGTTTACACCTCCAAATTAGTTTCTTTCGCTGAAAAATAACATGAAAGTATACCAAAATTCCACCTTCCTCCATGCGTGCTGCATGACTTGCCCAAATCGTCTCCCCTGATTCACCTACCGCAACAGCAAGAAGAACCGCAATATCTCAGTACAGCAACTAGACTAGTCGTTGGAACCCGGGGACTGTAAGCTCGATCCTTGTCAAGTGACGATATTTTTCCTTTCACAACGTCTGCACCGGCTGTAGGGCTTAATGAGCCATGCAACCGGATAACCGAGGCTCTCTGCAGGTTTAAATAGGCCACAGCGTGAAGCTCACCACACACATATTACACATCCATATGAACATGAGTTTAGGAATTTGATGTTTGTGTGACCGTGCATCACTGATACAATAATATAAACAGCCAACCAGATGCAACAATAACAAATTTTTATTGATAATTTCAATCAACCCAACATGTTTCGGGCGATAATTTCGCCCATCCTCAGGAGCACTAGACCGTGTTTACAGCTTGTGGTATAATGCACCGGCGATGCTGCCAGTAGGCAGCATCGCCGGTACCACAGGCTGTAAGCACAGTCTAGTGCTCCTGAGGATGGGCGAAATTATCGCCCGAAACATGTTGAGCTGATTGTAATTATCAATAAAAATTTGTTATTGTTGCATCTAGTTGGCTGTTTATATTATTAATGACTTTAAGAATTCGTGCAGATAAGATATGCTACCCAGTACGTTTTCAAGATGTGGAGTTTCAGTAAACACGAAGGCAAGTTAAACTCTTTCCTTCTTTGTTACATAACAATATTCCCCTCTGTTCAGGTACCATCAACTTACATTCATTCGAGAATGCGAAAAAGCTATTTCCACGCCCCAAAACAAAATTGCACTAATTCATATTGTAGTTATAATGCAATAAGTTAGATCCCAGTAACCATAGGAAATAACGCCTTATTATAATTAATTAATTCCTTAAAGCACAATGGTTGCTATACACTGACTAACTCCACAGGCAGATTCCTTCCTGGGAAGCTAACAGGTCCTCAGCGAGTCAAGAAATTCCACGCATTTAATGGAACCCGAAAGTCCATTACGGTATTCATACGCGCCCGCCACCTGTGCCTATCGTGTGCCAGATCAATCCAGTTCATGCCTCCACATCCCGCTATACACACCACGTCTCTTGCTATCCAAAACGTTTGCATTTTGTGGACACAGCGTACAGTCGAACTTATCTATAAAGTCATGAAAGAAACTCAATATATTGTTTCGTTAAAAATGAGTGTTGTTCTAACAAAGGAGGGCAAATGTTACGGTTAACAGTGAGGAATCAATTGGTACCGCAGAATATGCGGCGTTATATACGAGGTATCCCCTAAACCCATGTCGTTATAACCGGGTTGGCCTGTATTTGTCTACTGTATCTTTCGCAATAAAAGCAGTTACAGTTGATCACTGTAATTACGCCTCTGTGCCTTCTTTGTGAGAAAGAAACAGTTCATATTATTTGACTTCGTGCTTAACAAAGGACGAGTTCCGGAACGCAAAATGTAAATCGATATATTGTCATAACAAACTGTTTCATGTTCAACATGCATGTCGTATTCATTACCAATAAACAGCACACTTGTTGCTCCAAACAGGGGACTTGCACATGTTTTCATCCGCAGGACTGCTGGCTATCCGGGACGTGTTGTGACCTGCAGTTGGACACAGGTGCCCCTCAGGGGAGTGACACCGCCTGTATCTTCGTATGACCTCCAACACTGCACGGCATCACATCCAACACCATAGTCGTCTTCGCAATCACCAATCATTTCGTTATCACCACAGTGATCTTCGTAATCACCAGCCATCTTCGTAATCACCACAGCGACTTTCGTAATCACCAGTCATCTTCGTAATCACCACAGCGACTTTCGTAATCACCAGCCATCTTCGTAATCACCACAGTGACTTTCGTAATCACCAGTCATCTTCGTAATCACCACAGCGACTTTCGTAATCACCAGTCATCTTCGTAATCACCACAGCGACTTTCGTAATCATCAATCATCTTCGTAATCACCACAGCGACTTTCGTAATCACCAGCCATCTTCGTAATCACCACAGTGACTTTCGTAATCACCAGTCATCTTCGTAATCACCACAGCGACTTTCGTAATCATCAATTATCTTCGTAATCGCCACAGTGATCTTCTTAATCACCAGACATCTACGTAATTACCCCCACGAAAATCGCAATCTCGAGGTGTTTCTCTTCCTTCGGGATATTCTGAGACTGTTCTCAAGCTGAAGGCTGCTCACCCAACCTTCCCAACGATATATATTTCCTAGTACTGATCCTCGTTGCAGTCCAACGTCAAGCTAAAAAGGGCATTTTATAGTGTTTTGTGTTGGTTTTACTTACGCTTCTGTTTGATAGTTGCAGCTTTTGAACTTTGAAGATTTTCTGGACAAGTAACTTGGACCAGACTATTCCAATTCACAGGAATAATTTGAACCGCCAGTGGCTAGGGCCACCAAATTACAGTCCGCCTTTATATTGCATCTCGGCGGTTCCTGTATCTTGCCCCTACGTCTCCCAGTTCTTATGTATTCAGCTTCTCACCCCTCTTGATCACAAGTACAGGAGGGGAAAGCCTAGAAACCCTTTAACAATATGAAAAATTTTCCCCCCCAAAAAAGTGTTTCTTATTTCTTCCTTTTCTCCTACTTTTCTGCCGTTTTTTTGCTTAACTCTCTGTGAATTCCCCCCTCCCTCCCCCGCCACCATCCTTCAGACCTCGAATGCTGGGGGGTCAGGCAAAGTGTCCGGGTACCGCCACTTGTTTTCTACCCGTAACTTCAGGTTCACCATTTCATCTGTTGCTGTTCTCCTTGTGGCGACACCACCCTTCAGTGAACCGCTCGAACACGTCCTCGGCATTCCACATCGACCAAGCGAAAGATGGCAGTGAGAGGTCAGCTTGACGGCCCAACGAATTGACCAAACGAGCCCATCAGATGCGAGGCTGGACGGATCTCAGAACCTGTATGGATGCTGCTGAAAGGAAAACCTTTGCTAATGCGGGGAATCAATACTCGATTTCTTGACCATTCAGACCATAGCCCTATCACTCGTTTAACTAAGCTCCTTGTAACTGCTGTACAATAGGTACTGGGGATTTTTCCCGGGAGTAAATTGGCCCACCCCCATTTAGCACTCAGTTTACGAATGGGTGGACCTATAACTCTACCCCCCCCCCCCCTCTGTGCCTGCATGGCATATAATTGGACAGCCTTTATCTTTACTGAGGAAAATGACAAACGTATCTGGACAACTGGATCCGAGGTTAGAGTGCCAAGTTCTTGAGTCAGCAGACGAACGCCTCGTTTCAAATCCCCAATTACTGATCAATGCGGTGCAGTCTGTTCAGCGCAGTCTGTTGAGAATGGGTAACAAACATCCAACATAGCGACTGACCACCAACCAGTACATGAAGCAGTCTCCTTTCAGAAGCCAACACCCGTCCGTATCTGCTGTACAGGAGCCTGGGTGAGCCCCAGAGCAGATCTGCTACTCTGAAACTACAAGACTATACGGTGTCAAACAAATTATACCACAATCTTATTTATTTATTTATCTGCAGTTAGTAAGTTAGAGACGTGGTTGGTTGGTTGGTTGGTTCATCGCTCAGTGTTAGATTACAAAAACTTGCATCAAGTCACGTGACGAATTGGTCCCACGATACAAGTGGACAGATGAATAATGTCACAAGACAGGGCAACCTTCAGCAAAGATATAGGGGATTCCCCTTAATAACACACAAACACACACAAAGTACTTCACGTGACCACAGTCGTTAATTACCTAGGATTTATGTTCCATATCCACCTACGACCTGCGATATAAAGCAAGCAACAGCGCCACGTTCACTTACGTTCTGTTTTGCAGAGTCAGCAAGATATCTGGTGAAGAGATTATTTCTACATTGCAGGCTTCTGAAACAGACACAGCGCTGAAAGCGATAGGACGGCTACACTGCTCAGTCGGCATTCGTGTGAATGGCAGGCCGCAAGCAGCACAGTTAAGTCTTTGTTCAAATAATACCATAAGCATAATACATTAGGTACTTAATTTTAGGCACAAATTACGGTTGTGTTTAATCTTTTAAAGACGAAGCCCAGACCGCTTTATTTAAAGATCCAGTCCGTACCGCGCTGTAAACACTTTTCATCTCGGTTATAAAAACCAATCATTTTATGCTGTAAGTGGCACAAGTCGCTGTTTGTTCTCAGACAGATACAAAACACGTAAATACAGTGTGGGCAGAGCGTACAGTTGTTGAATGTTAAACTGTTGGTGCATCGCGTAAACAATAGGCCTTAAAAGGTTAAGGAAGCTGATACTCTCGTTAGGATTGTGTTTACTTCCCGTAAAGATGTGTAAAGTTTTGTAGGGTTACAGGGAGCACATGAAAGGAAAAGAACTGAAATGATATCAAGGCAAGGAAGCAGACTGGGAAGTAAATGAGAAGAAGAAGAGGAAAGAGTGAAGAAGGAATAAGAGGAGGGCAATGTGAAGATAATGAAGAAAAAAGGAATTAATATTTTCATTTACTACTGTGAAAATTGCCGCGTTTAAAAGGAAAGAAGTTGTTGACTCGACGGCAGAATATCACAAGCCATAATTTCACTAAGCACAGTCAGTTCATATCGCACTCTGTGGAGAACTCATTTCGCAAGAGGCTATGGACCTGCCGTAAGACAGAGTGCGGAATTAATGAAGCAGTTGCGAGCAGAACTGACGCAGTGGACTGTTTTTGTTACATACAGCACATTTATAGTCCTTTGTATCTACTTATAAAATTACTGCTGTAATTTATCTTTGCGAAGTGCTAACAAGTTAATATTCTGCACATAACAAACCTGTCAGGCATAAACCCGAAGATTCCCACGTCTCCAAGTTTGTTAACTGGTGACCCCAAAACGTACTCTATACATAGCGTTCATGATGTCTCCATCCAAACTTCCTACGGCCAGCAACAGCGATTCATGCCATATCAAGAAAGTGTAGACTAAAGTAAATTTTGGCGCTGTTACCATATTGTAATTGTACTTTCTACAGAAATACTTTAACAAAGGCTAATATGCTTTCTAGATCAATTATAACTTGTCGTTATGGTATAAAGCAAAACAGGTTTCATAATTTCGCGCGTCCACCATATTGTTCTTCCTGACTGTGGGAAATAACCGAGTACAGTGGTGGGGTATCCAACACTGAAATAAGGTTCATGCAAAGTTTTGTAGAAAACGAATCACAGGTTGAAAAGTTGAAAAGGGAGACACACACACACACACACACAAACACATACACACACATTCACACACACACATACACACCCACACACACA
>Ga0123354_10019274_pt1 | contig 10713 bp, 8 predicted proteins | sample TergutLab28metaG_2_FD_97872 | JGI IMG/M metagenome (GOLD analysis project Ga0123354, IMG submission 97872) | Labiotermes labralis P4 segment gut microbial communities from Petit-Saut dam, French Guiana - Lab288 P4 | ecosystem: Host-associated > Arthropoda: Insects > Digestive system > Gut ...
GTCGAACAATGTCCTTCCATTTTTTCCTATCTGCCACCAACTCTCTCCATCTTCTCACTCCCAGCACTTGAAGATCTCTTTCTACTTCCTCTTTCCATCTTTTCCTGGGTCTTCCTCTTCTTCTTGCCCCTTCCAGTTCTTGAGTGAAGATCTTTTTGGGAATCCTGTCCTCCTCCATTCTCTCTAGGTGATCTAACCAGCCAATCCTTTGCCCTTTTATCCATTTTACAATATTTTCTCCTTTGCTCATCTCTTCTAGTTCTCAATTCGTCCGACTTTTCCATTCCCCATTTTCATATTTAGGACCATATATTCTTCTAAATAATTTTCCTTTCAAAAATTAGCACAGCTTGTTCTTCTTTCTTCGTCAATGTCCATGCTTCCACTCCATACAACACTACTGGTCTTATTAGCATAACACCACTACACAAGGTGAAAATGGAAGTTTGTCTTAATGCAGCATAAACTATGGTTTGATGAAGAACCTTTAAGTTTCTTAGGTCAAAGGAAGCAGACTAAAATCCAGCGCAATGTAGATATTCTAAACAATGTAAGACGTGAGGCTAGAAGACATTTCAGTAACAAAAAAAAAAGAAAAAGAAAAGAAAAAAAAAAAAGGAATAACTGAAAGCTAAAGTTGATGAACTTTAAAGTAAGAGTAAGCTGAAAAATATCAGAAACTTGTATAGGGGCATCAATGATTTTAAGAAGTAGTAGTAGACGTAGTAAGGAGATTGGACTAGAAGTAAATGCTGATAAGACTAGGTATATGGTCATGTCTTTAGATCAGAATGCAGGATGGAGTCACAGTATAAAGACTGATAACAGTTCCTTTGAAAGCGTGCAAGAGTTCAAATATGTGGGAAAAACCTAACAAATCAAAATTCTATTAAGGAAAAAATTAACAGCGGTTTGAACAGAGGGAATGCATGTTATCATTTGGTGCAGAATCTTCTGTCTTCCAGTTTGCAAACCAAAAATTTAAAGATTAAAATACACAAAACTAAAATTTTACCTATTGTTTTGTACAGGTTTGAGACTTGGTCACCCATATTGAGGGAGGAACGTTGGCTGAGGGTGTCTGAGAATAGGGTAATGAGGAGAATATTTGGGCCCAACAGGGACGAGGTAACAACGGAGTGGAGAAAACTACATAATGAGGAGCTTAATGATCTGTACTCCTCACCCACCAATGTTCGGGTGATTAAATCGAGATTAATGAGATGGGCAGGGCATATAGCATGTATGAGGGAAAGGAGAGGCATATACAGAATTTTGGTGGGGAAACCTGAGTGAAAGGGACCATTTGGCAGATGCAGGCCTACATGGGAGGATAATATTAAGATGGATCTTGAGGAAGTTGGATGTGGGGGTATGGACTAGATCAAGCTGGCCCAGGATAGGCACAGGTGGCAGGCACATGTGAATGCAGTAATGAACCTTCAGGTTCCATAAAATGCGGGGAATTTCTTGACTAGCTGAGAACCAGTTAGCTTCTCAACAAGGACTCTGCTCCATGATGTAAGTAAGTAAGTAAGCAAGTAAGCAAGTAGTACAACAACCAACAGGCACATATAACCGTGTTTCATGTCACACTTTGAAATCTCTTAATTTAAAGTTATTTATGGTTAAAACTATAATTAAATTAAAGTATCACAAAAGTTCAACAACAGTTCAGAAACCAATAATGAAGGCTTCTACTAGGATGAAAAGTGAAACTGATATTCAAAAGGTTCCATAAGGATAGAAACACTTTCTCTCCCAAGCATTTTCCCTCTCATCTACCAGTACAGCATTGTAATTTTCAAATAAGTTCCTGTTCGAGTTACAAACCCCACCCCTGACTTACATATGAAACTGTTTGAGCAATCCCTAGTTCCTGTTTTACTGTCCCCTAAAATAAAAACCACTGCATCACATGGCTGAAATCCTACTCCCTTTTTTTAGGTGCAGTTGCAAATTTGCAAAAAGTAGCTGCTAGCTTTGTCATGTCTGTATGTCTGTCAGCATGGAAGAACTGCCATCCGGTATACGTATCTAAAACTTATTGCTAGTAGCAGAAGGTACGCTAGTGACATCTGGTAAAAATTTAACAAATTTAAACGAGTGTTTTCACCCGAAGGTTAAAGCAGACTGCTTTCGAAACTTTGTGAGTAATTAGAAATGGTAACCACTATACAGAAACATTCAGTATGAAAATTCAAATAATTCTACAATGACTAACCTAAAAAGAGTTTAAAATGAGGGTTTAGTTTGTGCTCTTCTGGCATATTCCTAAGCAACTTAAGAAAAAACACACACAAGCAATTCTTCATTCATGTGTGACCATAGGTTATTTGTATGAAGTGTAAATGTATTTGTATAACAATTTTTTGGTATTCTTAAAATGGAGTAATATGTGCTCCTAACTCCACAGAGCAAGGTTCTTCAGGGGCTAACAGACAGCCAAGAAATTCTCCAAATTTTACGGAACCTGAGAGAAAATTACCGTATTCATAGAAGCCCAACACTTGTCTCTATCATGAGCCATAATGTGCGCAACACTCAAACTAATTCTGTGTCAATAGCAGGCGAGTGTCAACAGGATATCAATTATACTGCCTTAACAGCCGACATTATATAGAAGATATTAGGTACATGGATAACAACTGTTACATCATCCACCAGCAGGAACTAAAGTATATCCAGGGAAAACGCAGAATCATCAATTTCCCATATTATATTCAAACCCACTATCTCGCAGACAAGTCATACATATTGCTGCTGACCTCCAGCTGTTCAGTCACCCAAAAATTCAACAGAGGACAAGTGCTATTATGATTCCATAAACTAAAAAGTGCAACTCCCATGAATAAGGTATAACTATGATATGACCACATAATTTTGATGTATTCTATGAACACCTACTGCAGGAGCCACATCTTTTTAGAATTTCAAATAATGGCACACAATCAATTACACAGCATGTAACAAAAGATAAAATGTCACTACCAGAATTTCCCAAACAATACAAGTAATCAGAAAATACTAATATAAATAAAAAATGCACGGGTATCAAAATAATATGCTAAGGAATGCAGCCCAACCATACTTTAGGAGATTTAAACAAGTTTTACACTATTTACTAAGAACAAAATAGTTTATTCAGGTACACAGCAGTTATAACATTTTGCTGTAGAAGCATAATTCTGAATTTTTAATATGTGTATACTATGGTTGTATTCTACTCACTGCTGTATGTTACAAACATCCAGCAATGCTCCATTATGCATGATATTAGTTCCCCATGATTTAAGCACTGGAATCGATCATGTAAATTAATAAAGAATAGATAATGGCCTTATGTAATATGATGGTTTATTACTACTTATAGTAAAGCCACAATACTTCTTCAAAACACGCCAATTTATTTCTGGTGTAATCTAAAACCACTTCAATACCTTTGTGCCATAATTATGTTGCACACTATTCCTTAGCTGAGGTATATTAAAAATGCATAAAATTTTGGGAGTTGGCTCTAATCACCTTCTTGCTACTGTTCTTTACTAAAGTGACAGACGTCATTCCAATGCCTTTTTTTTTATATTAGTTTTAATAGTAAGGCTTAAATGTTAATAACTTCTACACAAAATTTTGAATGATTAGGTTTCACTATTTTAATTCCATTCATTTGTAACATGACATATGAAATAAACCATCAACATACAACATGCAAAGAATAAGCATCCAAAACAAAACAAATGGTGATATCCCTACCTGAACAGAAGAAAGCCCAAGCCAGTGACAGCTGCCCGCCTTACATCGTCATTAACATCTGACACCTAAACATATAACTGGTATAAGAAACTTCCAACCGATGCAGTATGACTGCTACATATGACCAATCTGGTAACATCTAGTGTAAAATGTTGTAGAATCGCACAATACTGAAGTCACTTGTTCTGTGAATACTGACAAGATTATGAGAAAAACACAAATTTTACTAATAACAATGGTAAACATAATTTTTGTCACAATGAAACTAATTCATGTTTCTTATGCATTTTTCCACACTGATTTCAAATATGTTATTAGAATTGCACTATCACCCTCAAATTTTGTGTGAAAGAATTTTTTGAAATGCAATTTTAGCAAATTTAGTCAATTTGTCATGTTATCAGAATGTTTTACATATGGCTGAGGCACTTTATTACATTTTAAACAAAGTGTGAGCATGAAAACTTAATAATAACAAATGCAGTAGGCATGTGAGCCCAATTACAGACAGCCAGACTGTACAAGCTCAGATATGTACTGACACAGCAGGATATGAAACAAACAGTAAGCTCTGTTTGAGGACCACTGCATTGCCAGTGGTTTGCCACAATTCACTGCGTTAAGTTACAAGAGTTGTGTGTTATTTTAGTGAAGTGTTTTGTGTAAAAGGACTGTTTATTATATTTTCATCATGTCAAACAAGTGTTCACATCATCCTGACACCTTCTGTTACAAGCGTTGTGAAATGACCTTCAAATCTCAGAGGCAAAATTTCACCCCACTCATTAACCCTTAGTTTACTGACTGGGCACAAAATAAACCCAGACTTGGTCTTTTGTTTAACAGGTCTGGGTGGTATGTGGTAAAAATCTTGCCAATTTTTCTATTCGTTCTTTGAAGTCCACCTGACACAAAATTACCATTTTGTGGTGAGTAGACTGTTTTTTAGTATGCTATGTTTTTTTTCAAATCCAACAAGACCATTTTGTACCCACATAAAAAAATGTCTCAAATACATGTTCTGCCAAAATGTATTATATCAGTCATCTAACACATAAGAAATGCAAGAGTGTAAACCCTAGCTCCTCCTCAGGACAGCTGACTAATGAGTTCAGATATTGCAGTCACTCGTCAGTAGCCCTCATGGCTGGAGATGTGACTCATGATTGTTTCTGGCATTCTGAGGACAAGAAAGGAACTAGTAGCAAATCTGAGGACAACAAATGCTGTCTATGCCAGTACGATTTTTCCTGCAACAATGGCAAGAGATTCGTACTTTCATATTCCATGTGTCATTTGTTTAGGCTTTAATTAAGTCCTTCAACTCATTCCTACAGAATTGCTTTCTATGCTCACAACATGAATACAAGGCTACAACAGTAGTAGAAGAGCAAAGTAAATGTTCCTAAATAGATTTACAGCCTATCACCTACTTATTAACCTCAGCCAAACCACTTATTTTACCTGATGATTTTTCTCAACTAATGACAAGGACATTGGAACATTATACTTTGTATCTGGTGCTTGATCAGGAATAGCTGTACCATCCCTAAAAATACTTAGTCAAACGGAACTGGGACAACCAGGATCCTTAATCAAGGGTGACCAAATCTATAACCATCATGATATGGTGACTGATCTTGTAAAACCTTATAAAGCTATGGGATGTAATATATCTTTAAAGGTGCTTTTCTTGGACTCTCACCAAGACTTCTTCCCAGAAAATCTCGGGGCAGTGAGCAACGACACAGAGGGCAATTTCACCAGGATATTTCCACCATGGAAGAGCAGTACCAAAGCAAGTGGAGTCCCAGTATGCTAGCTCATTATTGCTGGACACTTAGAACAGACATTCCACAGGCAAAATATAGCAGAAAATCATCCACTGTTACTTTTCAGGTAATGTATATACTCTCTGTAATATAATGTAAATACAGGTTTTCTTTGAACTTAACCACATGTCACTTAAGAACCTTGCCTGATAGAAAAACCAATAATATATTCGAATTCAGCAGAAAAAATGCTATTAGGTTTACTGACTTTAGTTCATGTGATGAAAAATGAAAATTATTTTGTGACCTAGTGGAATTAACCCTTAGCCTACTAATGTCGTATATATATGGAGCTCCTAGTAAAGCCAGAAATTTAACGTCGTATATATATATATATATATGGACCTACGTTTGGCAAGGCTGAAAGCCATCTCTTTCTATTTGCTGCACAATGTTTCAACTCTGAATCAATGCAGAGTGGTTTCCTGTGTCACAGTTGTGTGTAAACACTTTGCCAGCTAGCAAGGTTACCCTAATTAGCCATGAGCGCATAAGTATCGTAAGTCTTGAAAGCGTATTGCGCAGTTAGTTCAGTCTTGTATTTAGTTAATGGAATGGTATGTTGGGTCATAAAACTATGTTATTTTAGTAACATGAGCTGGGTAGGAGCTGGGTAATGGTTGTTAGGTAGGGGGTAGGAGCATTTTCCCCAACTCCCTTGCAGAAGTTGCGACTTATGTCAGTTGAGAGTTTGTTGTTCCATCCAGTAATCACACTACAGTTTTGTCAATGGAACGTGAGATTTCTCGTGTAAAATGGGCTCATCTGCTGTCTCAGGATCAAATACGAGAAACCATAATGGATTCAGACAGTGACAAGGAGAAATATTACGCTTCTGAGGACACGAAGGACGATGAGCCACGCCCACCTTCACAACAGTCTTCGATATCAGAGCCTCCAAGCCCAGATTTTTTCACCAACAGCTCCGAAGATGATGATGATGATGTTGGTAATGTGGCAGGTCAACAGCCACAACCCTGCCAGTGGACACTGCCCCCTCAACCCCAAAGGCATGTAGTGTACCCCTTTATTGGGGCTCCCAACAGGAAAAGCAGGGAAGCTGCACACATAACAAGCGAGTCCACTCCACTTAGCATTCTGCTGCTGTTCTTTGCGGAAATTATTACTTTGCTGGTTGTGGAGACAAATCGTTACTATGACCAGTTCTTAGAAAATTCTGACGATGGACCTTCTCCCGAACGTGAGGTGACAGAAGCGGAAAAGTTTGCATTTTTGGCTCCGACATTACAGATGGGACATACAGTTCAAGGCAGACTGGAGGACTACTGGACGAAAATGGAACAGCTTCGCACTCCATTCTATGGACAAATGATGGCATGTGCTAGGTACAATCACATACTACACTTTCTACATTTCACAGACAACAATAGGAATGGAGTTGACAGAACAGACGACAGAATGTGGAAAATACAAGGCTTATTTGAAATTATAAGGACGAACTTTTCAAAATTTTACAATCCTTCCGAATATTTGGCAGTAGATGAAGTCATTGTGAAATTCAAGGGAAGGATAGTTTTCAAGCAGTACATCCCGAAAAACGCGAACATTTCAGCATCAAAATGTTCAAACTGTGTGACTCTACAGGATATACATATGACATGAATGTTTACCTCGGTAAAGACAGACAAAGAGTGGCACAACACCTGACAGCAACACACAACACAGTGGCTAATCTGACAAGGGGTGTAGAAGGATTTTGCCATAAACTGTACATTGACAACTTTTTTTCCTCCCCTGACCTATATGATGACTTGGCCCATAACAAAATTTTCTGTTGTGGGACAGTTAGGCTACACAGAAAGGGCATGCCCAAGGACCTCAAACCCAAGACACTGAGACTGAAATGTGGTGACATTCAAGTAAGGACCAGGGATGACTTGACAGGTGTGGTGTGGAAGGGCAAGAGAGACATGTGCCTACTGACAACATTCATGACCCACCCAGAGAAGGCAATTATCGTGATGAGCACGGGAATGCAATAAAGCCGGCAATTGTGGCTGATTATAACCGTCACATGGGGCATGATGACAATGCGGATAGGATGGCCAATAGCTACACGGTCAGCCCCCAAACATGGAAGTGGACAAAAAAGCTCTTTTTCCACCTGTTAGACCTGGCCATTGTCAACAGTTACATCCTTTTATCTTCATGTGGTGGGAAGAAAATTTCACACAGAGATTTTCATCTCACCCTTATCAGAGAGATGCTGGCATGGTCTGGGCATGAGCCATAACCATCCATGCCTGTAGGGAGACCAGCCCCAGCTTCTACTAACATCGGAAGATTGGACACACATCACAATAAACACTGGCCTGGCCGCAACCCCAAACAGCAGCGTTGTCGCGTGTGTTCAGCGAGGGGCGTGATGTGAATCGTGGTATTCAAATGCTTTGTGTGGACTGAAGTTGTTTTGAAGATTACCACACAAAAAACAACTTACAAGACATTTTTCGTTTGTTCTCCATGCAAAAAGTTGGAGCCTTGACCACAATGTAAGTAAAAAAAACATGGATATTTACAACTTTTTTAGAAACGTATGTTCTCCATTATGCAATAAGGACATTACAGCATTTTTAAGGCACCCTGAGCAATGTCTGACTCCTTTCCCACAAATTGCTTTTTGTTTCACAAATTGATCTCGCTTAGCTCTTAAAATATTCAAGTTTTTCAAAAAGCATGCACAAAATTTAAATACCCCGCAGAATAATTAGGCGAGCTGGGATTTACAGATGGGATTTAATATGGTACGCTTAGGGTTAATACAATTTGTCTTCAGAACTAAATTACATTTGATGCGTTTAATTTTTAAAAGATAAGAACCAGAATATGAAACTAAGATCCTTCCAAATATCCCTCTATAACAGTGCAGAAAACAAAACTTACCTTACTTGCACCTACAATTTATATTCAGAACAGTTCCGTATTATCGACATTGTCACTTACAAGAACAAACAACTTTTGCATTCATATTCCATAGAAATCTACATACGTTCCAAGTAGAACTTCCACTAAAATACTTCATAACAGTCTACCTAACTACTTGGGTGATGAAATATATGAATGAATGGACAGACATGATTGACCCATCACAAACTATGTCTGCAGAATGCAAAGAAAACATAAGAACAGAACACAAATGGAAACACTTACAGCAACATGGAGAAGTTTACGGATGGCCTGGTTGTTTCCAGTTCCACAGTAAGCCATGGCAAGTGTATACATGCCAGAGCGACGTAAGATGGGGTCTTTATCTTTGCAGAGGGTACTTATAAGAAGGTCAGCTTCCTCAAGCCGACCATACATAGTCAGTGCAATTCCTACTGCCAGACCTCGTAGAATCTTTTCATGCTGAGTCTCATGAGCATACTGCAAACCAAAAGAAATTAACACACTGAAAAACAAATCTCAAAAACATATCACACAGAGAAAAACAGCAATCAAGTAATATCCACCAAAAAAACCTGAATCACAGAGAAAGTGACCACCCCAACTCCACAACTGAACACGTTGCTTCTAGTGACTGACAAGCCAACTACATGCAGGCAGAACCAGGCAACAAGATGGAGGAGCAAATGCTGGGTTAGATTTCTTGGCAATGCTCATCGCTATGGTTGGGGCCTCTCAGGATAAAAAAGGGAGCGATGTAAGGTCATCCCGCACAGCTCTCCCCATGTGCAAAGATCCCAGGAGGCAGAATCATGTCATGATGGGCAACACTGCTGACAGGCATCTGGATACGTCCTGCCATTCCACACAACTAACTGGGTTACCCCCTCAAGCCCACAGCTAAGGTTCTGACACCTTGCCATTAGCCACTTTCTCCAAAGAAGCAACCCAGACGCACATCTCTCCCATGACACCCAGTGAAATATCCACACATGCTGGCATTATGCCAGGTCACACCACTTAGCTGATTGTGCAGGTGGGAAACAACGTTGATCCCCCTAAAAAATTTATGAAACAAATCCCCAGTATATATCTCAGGAAGGAAAAACAAATGCAAATTTATTATGGAAATGGTTGTTCCCATTGTTTTCAACAGACAATTCCTCATTTTAGGCCCTTTTGTTTTATGCCCCTTTGCTGTAATGCCCCTAGCCAATTTACACAACTTTGTAATTTCCACTCTCTCATTTATGGTTTAATGCCCTTTGGCTGGCTACACACATGGACACTGCCAAGACAGTATAAATCTCAAAGGCTCAGAACAAAACTTGGAGGATGCACATTCACAGCAAACTATATCAATCACTGTGCATTCACTATTTAGTTCAGACTACATGGTTTATTGGCATTTACTGAAGTCTTTTCTTTTCATTCTAGCTACAAATGCCACAAAGACACATCCAATCCATGGGCAAAAAACTCACATGATTATGAACAATCACAGCAATAATCTTAGGGGTAGTATATGTATGATCTTTGGGTAAGAGAGTGACTGTGCTGTAAAGCCTGTAAGAGTGAATTTGATTATCTGTGACATAATATCTGTGATGGCTAAGATATGGAAAATACACTACTACCCTTGACAATCCTAGTAACTACAAACGAGACTGGAACAAAAAACTGCAATAACAAGTAATACAACCCCTAACCTGAATATCATTATACCTACCTATATTAACCCTTAGCCACCGAACGACATATACATATACGTCGTGCAGTGAGCCCTTTAAATAGCCGAACGGCCATTAAAGTAGCCAGGCGGGGGGGGATTTAATTCCAGCATCAAAGATTTAATTCCCGCGTCAGAGGGTTAAACTGGCACAATTTAAACCCTAAACTAACCACAGCAAGAATATTATGGTAATTGACTTGTAAAGGTTATGCGAGTGAATTTAGTCGTCCATGAGAGCAAAAGTATGGAACATGTACCATCTGTGATGAGAACATGCAAGTTGTTTAGAATTCCTTTTCAATTTACATGAACTTAAAGTTATGAGGGGGTGCTAATAAGTCCTTAGCCCTACCTACTTCCCGATGTCGTAGGACGGAATCAAGAGTGTCGCTGGAAAGATGGGTCTGTTCATGTGCCGAATTGCAAGCCTTCTCTTGTTACAGAGGCTGAAAGGAAGCATGTCAGGCGACGCGCACGATTTCAACA
>Ga0123354_10019275_pt1 | contig 10712 bp, 8 predicted proteins | sample TergutLab28metaG_2_FD_97872 | JGI IMG/M metagenome (GOLD analysis project Ga0123354, IMG submission 97872) | Labiotermes labralis P4 segment gut microbial communities from Petit-Saut dam, French Guiana - Lab288 P4 | ecosystem: Host-associated > Arthropoda: Insects > Digestive system > Gut ...
AAGATGGACGTATTAACGTCTGAAACATGTTGAGCAATATATAATAAAGCAAGTGTCATCTAGTTGGTCAACCTTTATTCAAATATCAAGATGATGCACGGTCCAATACGCATAAGAATGTCCTTATGCTGTATTAAGCACCAGGCCATTAAGTCACAGGGGAGAGTGGAGGTAGAACACCATGCATTTTTATAGTCTGTGCTAGATGAACATGCATGGTCATTATGAGAAGCAAGACTAACAAGTGCATATACAAATTTGTGAATTTGTTGTAGTATAAACTTGGTAGTATCCTACATGTTTCGGCCACCCATTGTGGCCATCTTCAGGGAGGTATTCTTAGGATGATATATTACATAGAACATCCAGACAATTTACAAATATAAAATGTTAAGTTTTAAATAAAACATGTAAAGTCTATGTTACAGTATAAAATACTGATAAAATTATCTGTGCTGAATTTTTTGTTCATATGCTGTATATGTGGTGACACCATCCAAGTGGAGGTTGTTGTGTTGTGTCTGCTGGTCTCGCTGTACAGCAGTCATCTTTATGCCATGGGCACTTTAGTCCTGGGGAAACAGCTCTTGACATTCATTGAACAGGATGGGCACTTTAGTGGGTCTGAAGAAAAATTGTTTGTCTTTACCAGGAGTCAAACCACAGTTGCTTGGTAACCTGGACCTTAGCCTAGTCACTGTTAAGAATAGTAATATTTGCAAGAGAACTTAAAGGTGGGTAGCATTCCTGCTTTGTGCCTGGAAGAGTCAAGATTCAAAATCAGCCCCAAGCACAGCTATCGTGACTGCCTGACTGAAGTTTGCATGTTTTTTTTTTTTGTTAATCCTGCCAGGCAGTGACAGGATAGTACCAAAAATTAGTAACAGCTGCTGCCTCCCACATTCTTTGCAGTTCATTGTTGACTAACTCTTTCACAATTTGTTGCTGTGTAATCTGAGGTGTCAGCATTGTCATTAGAGAAGCAGTAAATGAATAATAAATAGTGTAATGTATAGTATATGCATATTTGTCTATGTATGCAAAGTAAGTGTCCATTTGAGAGAATGCCAACACACAAAACAACTCAGGTTTTCTTTGAAACTGATATTGAGTTTGAAGAATTGAAGTCTGAAACTATGAAGACACTTGAGTACATTACTATAAGTTGATATTTATTTGTGAACTTTTGTGTTTCAGGCAAGTGATCGAGCTGAACCAAATGCGCGTCGCCTGGAGAGGTTGTGGCATGAACATGTGGAACAAAGTGGAGAGAAGTCATCATTGTCACATGTTATTTGGAGGTTTTGTCGTACACGGGCCATTGTTGCTATGGTGCTCATGGTGCTTGCTATTATCTTCCAGTTCTTAGGACCAGTAAGTTTAGGAAATGATTATGTTTCATTGCATGCATTTCAATAATCATGTGTCATATGTGCAGAATTGTAGGTTCTCATAGCATTACTTTGAAGATGTCATGCCATGTAGTCTGGTAGATATTTTCAGTAAATCTTCATTTAATGTTGGTCTTATATTCTTGAAAATCACAACATAGAGCAAAATAACATAGAATGGAGCATTTTTTTCCATAAGAATTATCAACAAGATAGGCAGTATATGTATAAATTTAACATTGAAGCATGTTTGCAAAACCAGTGTTCATGGACTGCATGTCATTGTATCCTCTGAGACAGTTAATTTCAACTTGATTTCTTTTGGTACCAGCATACTGTTAATGCAGTTTCCTTGTTATTGTGTACTAGGCAATAATACAGCAGTTTATCCTACACTTTGTAGAAGATAAATCTCTGCCCCTTTGGTGGGGTATAGTACTGGTGATTTTTCTTTTCTGGAGCCAGCTTCTGCGAAACTACTGTTTTGGAGCAGGATATGTTATGGGATTACATACAGGTATTAATATAGTTCTGAATATATTTCCAATTTTTAAAGAAAGAAAATAAGCATATGAGATTGCATGCTGTCTGTGTGCTACCCATTTATATTTTTTGAACCAGCAAAAAACTTTTCACATGATTTGGTGTAAGTGTTATGTGATTTGCAGCCATCCCAGCATTATACACTGTAATGTCCTGCAATTTGTGGCAACAAAAGTTGATGTGTTAACTTGCAAGGTGTCAGTATTGTTCGTAGTACCTAATTTCACTTATTTTACTGTGATTCTGTCTTATACATTGCAGAACTTGAAGTACACACTGAAACCATTATTTCATTGAATATGCATGCTCAGACCTCGAAAAATTCTGGAAAGACAGCCACATTTGAACTTAAAGATGCCAAACCTGACTGAATACCATTATGCACTGTGTGGCTGCTCTCTAGATATAAGCTGTGATCTGTACTACTGCCACCACTCTGCTAACATACATAATGTCATAGTAGCTTTAGTTTTCGAGGCGCAGTGGCGCCAGTTTTTAATATTCTTGATTGAACATTTTTCCTCCTTTAGCTTTCAATTTCATTGATCTAAAGTCAATAAAATCAGTGTTAGATTTCAAGATTTTCCTCACTTTATTGTGCAAATCAGTTACTTCCTGAAGAAATATTACATGGAGTTTTAATGTATATGGATTCACTTTACTGTTACACAACCATATGGGTAATGTTAGGATACAATTGTGTATTTTTCTGCAGCCATTAGGGTTCAAGGTGCCATGCAGCATCTTATCTATAAGAAGACGCTTTTGTTGCGCAGTGGAGGTGAGAAGATTCTTGGTCAAGTTCTTACATTTTGCACAAATGAACAGGAACGTTTATTTGAAGCTTGCCATATGAGTGTTGTGCTGCTTGGTAAGTGGGCTGTTTACATATATACATACAGTGTGGAAAATTAACTAGCTTCGTTGCACAATATTTTCAGCGTAAGGTTTTTCCACATATGCGTTACACCCCATGTTGTTAGCAGTGCTTATGTTAGCTTCATATAGTTGTCATTATTAATTTGTCCACTGCATACATTAAAATATATTAAAATTGAATGGTTTATTTTCCAAAAAAACATGAGTCATTAATTGGAGAAATTCACAGTAGTATGGGTTTGTGTCCATCAAACCAGTGTCTTATATCTGTATGTGGCATGAGATGAGTGTTCTCTCTGTTAAATGCAGGTGGGTATCCTCATATGCACATTCTGGGAAAGGTTAAAGTCAGTGAGGGATTTTGGTGTTTGCTGTGCAGTTTGGTTCCAGTGACTCATGCCCTTTTTGGAAAATGATTCATTTGTCTTTATGAAAATTACTTGGTGCTGTCTTGTGAATCATGTGAAACCTAGATCACACTATAATTTTCTCTGTAACTAGGTTACCAGTCTTTCAAAATTCATTTGCCTATGACACCTTTCATATACAGTTATGTGTCAATTAACAACAGGGATACATTCTGAGAAATGCATTGTTAGGCGATTTCATCATTGTGCAAACATCATAGAGTGTACTTACACAAACCTAGATAGTATAGCCTACTACACACCTAGTCTGTATGGTATAGTCTATTGCTCATAGGCTGCAAACCTGTACAGTATTTTACTGTACTGAATACTGTAGGCAATTGTAACACAATGGTAAGTATTATAATAATATATTATAATGTTATAATCTTACGGAACCACCGTCTGTGTGGGGTCCGTCATTGACTGAACATGTTTATATGGCGCATGACTGTACATGGTATGTTATTGTGTTCAGCCATGCCCTAGATGGAGACTTCATACCTGGAAGTGCCAGCCCTAAATCTTACAGTGTCAAAACACCATTTTACGTTGTAAGAGTTGCTCTTGTTTGGGTAAACAGTTATATAACTCTTCATAAGAACATCGAATTTAGGGAAAGACTTCTCTTCATGTCTTTCTTGGCTGTGGATTGACTTAAAATGCCAACAGATGTTATGTACTGTAAAATATAACAGATTTTATAAACACTGAAATGTCTGAATAAAAAAGAGAAATTTTTTAGCCCAGTCATTTATAGAGGAAAAATTACAATGAGCCAGGCTGTTGCAGGATATTACATTCCTGTATTGTGAATTGTGATAGTAGTTTGAAGTTTTGTGTTTTTCAGTGTGGTTGCTAGTTTGCCAGCTGGTGTTAACTAATTTTGTTGCTCAAAATATTTAATATTTTCCAAAAATGATACGCTATCATGATGAAAAAGTTGTCTAGCATCAACTTCTTTGTTTTAACGCCCCACTGGTTGTATTTCATCTCTTGTGTTACTCATGTATCATATATGATATGACAGCACTTATTCAACCTAATCTAAAATTCGGTCTGTGATTCATTTTGCATGATACACTTCTATGTTGTAGAATTTGTAGTAATATAATCAGATCTTCATGGTGTGTTATTCTACCAAGCAGAAGTAGTGTAATGCTTATTCAAAATTCAGTAGGAAGCCTCTTGTAAACCTTATACCTTGATGTCCTTTGCTCTTTTATTCCAAGTTCCTTTCGTATTCTTTTAACTCCTCCATCCTACCATAATTTCTCTCACCCATCCTTTTTCCCTCCCTTTGTGTTTAAAACAGTTCACTAAGCCCCAATATTCTTTATCCAGTTTTTACCTGCATCTCCTTTCATGCTTTCTCATGCTTTTCCAGTCACGTTGTTTTGTCCATCCTAATGTCAGTTCTTTTTGCACTCCTTTGTGTTTCTTCCTTACCATAAAACAGTCTGTGTATATATTGCTGGCTCTTTGAGAGGCAATTCCATATGTCACATTATAACAGTGTCATCACCACCTAGGAACAGAAATGGCCTAATGTGCATATTTTTGTGTTGTGTTTGCCAGGTTTTGGGGAAATAACGGTATGGAACTGAGGTTCCCATTTGGATATTTCCCCTTGAAAACTGAAACATAAACTGTGTAGACAGCCTTAACATGTGATTTTTAAGAGTAAGTAAATGGATGCCCTTTATTGTAACCCAAATAAATTCATGCTGATTTTATAACATTATGTTTGCTTCTGATTCTTTTAATACAGGCACTCCTGTGATGTTTGTCATGTGTGTAACATACTCACTTTTGGTACTGGGTCCATGGGCACTTGTTGGGAACGTTATTATCCTCCTGTTCTACCCTATTATGGTGAGTATTGCTGTATTTCTTGCCAAGCACATACATTTAGATTGTCAAGAATTACATGGTTTTAATTGTACTGAAGAAAGTGAAAAACAGAACTTCAATGTTCATAATTAGTTATATTCTGTGATGAAAATAATTATTTATCCTGTCTCCATTTGCAGTTAGAAGAATGGATTTGTTTATAACTCGTACAGTTGTAGTATCCTTGTGTGAAAGCAAAAATAATAAATTCCAGTGAGTTTTAATAGCAAGGAAGGATTAATTTAGAATGATTTGAAGCTTTTGCAGTGACTGTATCCAACACAGTCTTTCTCAGATGATTGACTCTGGAAGTGTGGGGTTAATATCCATTGTGTCAGAGACTGTCCTTGTCCCCATCATGAGGAATTGATGTTTCGTATTCCATTTACCAACCGTGTTACACTTTCTTATGTCCTGATTATTGACATGTGCATTTTGATGCTTGCCTGTGTCATCATCATCATATCCTAATACGTGGTTAATTGTACATTTGTCTTACAATGTACATTATCATTGGACGTTTAAAATTCTCACGTGTTACAATATGAGGGTAAAATTTTATATAGTTCTTGTAGCACCAGAATTTTAAGATTACAAATGTTTAAAATTCTAAGTTTTGAAATTTTAATGCTACAATAAATGCATTCTGATCATTCTTCTCTGGTACTGTGCTCTGATTTATGCATGGACATCCTTAATCTGTGTTAGTCCATTGGTTCCGCCAGGATTTGTGTATCTTGTTCTTTGTTGTCTCACTGTCTTAATGAAGAGATTTCTCTCTTCATTATACCTTCTGTCTGTGCAAAAGATTAGTTAAGGGTTCATACTGTCTGTTCTTAAAAGGTGTCCCAGCCACCTTACTCTTGCTGGCTTCCACCACTCTTATTATTTCTGGTTCCATGTAACTGAATGTCTGATTTGCCACATATCATTACCGTTAATTGGGCTATATATTTTCATGAGACATTAAATATATAATTGAGAAAAATTTTAAATTTTACATTCATTGTTCCGTGCATCATTGTAATTGTTTTAACTTTACATTGTAGTAGCTGTACCATAGTATTTTCAGCACTGAACACTAATGTGTAACTGCCAGATGTGAGTTATGCATACAACTAATGATTTATCAGAACTGATGACACTGAGGATGATGCAGAAGTCAACATTGGAATGTGTGTGTCAATAAACAGGACATAAATCAGGGGAAGGTTATTGGTAAATACAATATGGAAATATCGTAACCACATAGTACGCATAACATAAGAAGGGTGATGTGGTGGGTGGTATATGTGCATGGTCTGCTGTCGGTATACTGCTTGCTGTGTAAATTTCATTGACTAAGAAAGGGGTTGAAGAATTGCAACATGTATAGTTCATGCTGCCAGTGTTTTTTACAGAGTGGACTCAGCCACAACGCTCAGTTTCAGCAAATGTTGCCATAAATTTGGTAGCCCTCTCACCTTATATGTGGAATATCCTGGTTTCAAATCTGGACCTAGAAACCAGCTGTCCTGATTAATGTTTTCTATGACTTTCTCTAGGCTGCCATTCAAATGACATGATAGTGCTCCCGATTAGGCTATGCCCACTCCCTTCTTCCAGATGAGCTGGAAGAGCTGACTGAGTGTAGTTGCCCGCTGTGGAGTGAACAACTGACAGATTGGTGTTTTATCCTGCTAGGAACAATCCACATATCTGCAAGGAAAGGGTTTGTCACGGGAGGCCATAGGAATTCTTGAGGGTCAGGTGGGGGCACACAGCTGACATGGTAAATGAAGAGAATGATTGACTCATTTAGAATTTCCCCCTCCCCCCACTACCAACCACCATCATTCATGCTAACAGTTCTGTTATTGTGTGGAGGTCAATTATTCATGGCTACTTAAGTGACTTGGTCAAGTCTTCTAAAATTACGATAGAAAATTCAGTGGACAGTCTGCGATGTATGAAAGTGTGTAATGTTGAGGCTCTTCCAGACTGGTCTGGGGCCCACTGAGCTTCCTATCTGATGAGTGTTGTGAGGTGTACTGATTAATAAAGTGGCTGGAAAATAAAGCTGACCACTTACATGCATATAGTTTAGAGATAACAATGCATGGAGCTGTACTTACCTTCTCCCATATGTCTTGTTGTTGTGCTTAAGTAAGCCTGGGGAGAAGATTGCCTTTTTGTTTTTACTGCTTCCTCTCACAGCTTCTCATACTAATTATTCATTAATCATTAGGATGATAGGACTGTGAGTTGATGCTTTGTAATTTGAGCTATTGAAATCATTGTTAAATAAGTAATAAATAAATATAAATAGGTAAAGCTCTGAAATTCATGACATTTGCTCTAACTTGGCATGATTTTCATTAGTTGCAGTTGTGTACTGTGACCAGATAGAGGTGTGACTTTGACCTGTCCCTCCATGACCACAGTTTTTTGTTTTGCAGGGATGCATAGCAAATCTGACTACTAAAGTACGAGTTAAGACAGTTAAGGTGACAGATCAGAGAGTAGGACTCATGAGTGAGATTCTAAACAGTATTCGCCTTATCAAGATGTATGCCTGGGAAGACAGCTTTGCCAATAAAATAGCTAGTAAGTATAGAGTACTTGCTATACTAAATTTCTTGTTAGTGCTAAGTGATGTTAATTATTTATGGACTGCCCACAGCTGTTTTTTTGGGGGGGGAGTAGTGTAGTTTGTAACTGGTCTTGAATGCAGCAACAAAGTCTCCAGTACTGTGGTTGTTTTCACCATGTCTCTCCTCGCTCTCTGTTTGTAACCTATCAGCATGTCACATTTGACACTACAACACTACATAGCCTGAGCAGTTGATATAGTATTGTTAAGTTACCCGCTAAAGGATTCGTGATGATTTTGTTCACAATAATTGCATATCTCAACACCAGTTGCCCTTTAGTGTTGTGGGTATTTGTAACATGTAGATGTATTCTGAGGGTCATTTTAGTTGCCTCTCAAAATTTCTAAGGTGGCTTTAACATTATAGCAACCTAACGTTTAGGAATTATATTGTAGGTATGTTAGCACTGAAGTGAAACTTGGGCCCATTTCCCCTGTCCTGGAGATGTAAACAGTATGTTCCTCTGCATTATTGGAGTCAACCTTTAGCGCTACAGTCATGAACATTCACTAACAAGAAAACCTAAGAACATATATGTAATGATTATTTGGTTCTTTTTCTTAGACATTGCAATTTGTGTGTATGAGATGTCATCTTTAATTAAACTAAAAAGGAAGCATAACACAAAGTGAACTGGAACATGTCCAAAATGGTACATACAGGTCATGAGATTTGAGATTTTCATGACACTTAAAATTTGAACTGCAGCCTTTGGGGCAAGTGCACCTTGTATTCAGTTTCAAGCAGTTACAAGTATATGAGTGGCACCCACTACCTTTTGAGGCCTCTGTCTTCACTTTAACCTGAAAGTGGAGGCAGCAGTGTTGTACATTTCGTGGTAACCACCTACCAGACTACATGGTGTTCCATCTCACAGAAGACCACAGTCTAAGTATACGCCACTGTGAGAACTTAAAATCACACATGGATATTTTTCAGATGTTATGAGGTTCTTGTTGCAGTGATTGCAAAAATTGCCGCCTTCCAGGACATTATACCATGTCGTGTGGCAGGAGTGTTCCAGTGTTTGATAGCACTGTTTTCCAAACTATGTTGCATTGGCCCCTTGGAATTCCATGTGATGTGACAAGGGGTACCATGAGAAAATTAATATCATACCAAAATTTTTCCATTCCCATTTCTAAATGACATGGTAATTTTTTTGGATGTTGCTTGTTCTCTATTTAATTGCATGTGCTGTCACAGATAGTCACAGATTTTCTGTGACATTTAAATAAGTTACTAGTAAAAAACAGGGAGATATGAATGCTCAACTTGACACCACACAGACAGGAAGGCCATAAATCAGAACAAGACAGGTAGTGTGTGCATAGTGTAACATTAAACCACGTTCACATGACTGTTGCCACAGAAAAGCAGTAAGTATTAAATATTCCAAACGTGTGTGTATTTTTTGCCTTACTTATCCGGCATGCAAATCATATCTTTTCTGCGTCGTTTTATAGTGTCATGTGTTGCCTGTTTGGCTGTTCAAATTGTATCAAAAACAGCACACTTTTGGGAAAATAGTTGTTGACTGTAAAATGTGTGTATTGATTTTCTTTACAACTTTTATTTGAAACATTTCTCATTCTAAGAAGTATTCATCGAGATAATATTATAAATGTACATAGGTCTTCATGTGAAATACCCGTTATTCTTGCCAAATTGTCATGAAACTTGAATTTTTTTGACAGGCTTTTAAAAATCCTCAAATATCAAATTTCATGAAAATCCATCCAGTGGGAATTGAGTTGTTCCATGCAGATGGAGAGACAAACAGACAGGCTGAAACTTGTCACAATTTTGCACATGCACCTAAAAATCACATGTCTACTTGAGCATTACATGTAGCAGTTACTTAGTTTTTAAAATAAGTCTTATATTCTTCACTGCACTGTATTATTTTCCAGGCTCTTTTTGGGTTTCATGGCTAGAGAAGCTTGAGAAATGCTGATTCGCCTGCTGCCTCAATCATGAGGGTGGATGAATGACTCATTCATTCTTATTTTGCAGATGTACGAAACATAGAGAGGAAACATCTACAGACAGCAGCATTCTTACAGTCATTCAGTAATACCATTACACCTGCCATCACTCTCCTGGCATCAGTTGCTACTTTTCTTGGCTACAGGTATTGTAGTAAATGTAGTAAATCTGTACAAGTATCTTTATATTTGACACCTTTGTATAATGAGAGTCTTCAATTCTTAACAACATAAGTACATTTAAATAAGCCACAGTTTTACCAAAAACAATTAAAAATTCAAAAACTTTGTCTTGTGATTTCCTTGTATGTAGGTTGTATTACAAAAAGCAGAAGTGCCTGTTCTTCACCCAGGAGATAATTTCCCTGTCAATATCATTGCACACAGCAGTGAAAATTTAACGATGGAATAACACTGAAATTAAGAAGTTTAAATTTATTTATGCAGTAAAAGAAATGGCAATGAGGATTCAAATTACGTCCTAAACCTCTGTATAAGTATTGGCACATCACTTTAATAACCACAATTACAGTACAAATTGGTAAGTGTACAGGCTGAACTTCATGATATCGTGCAGCACTCGATATTAAGTCTGCAGAAGAAAATGGAAAAATGGAGCGATACTAACAGGACATTTATAGACACGTGTGTGTGTGTATATTGCATGCGCGTGCGCACGCGCACACAAAATATAAAGTGACCAACTAAATTTTAAAATGGTTATGTTTTTTCAGGCCCCTGTTACACTATGCTGTGAAATTGTCAAATTTTGTTGGACCTTTTAAAATTGTGTGTTAATTTCTCATGACTGATATGGGGGCATGGACTGACATGCACTGCAGTATGACTAACAGCTGCTTTTCTGTGGTTGATTTATCAGTTAATATTCACTGAATTCCTCTTTGAATCCTCTGTCCAGGCAGTATGTAATAAAATATTTTATCACATTGTGTGTTATCATCACACACACACACACAC
>Ga0123354_10019276_pt1 | contig 10712 bp, 3 predicted proteins | sample TergutLab28metaG_2_FD_97872 | JGI IMG/M metagenome (GOLD analysis project Ga0123354, IMG submission 97872) | Labiotermes labralis P4 segment gut microbial communities from Petit-Saut dam, French Guiana - Lab288 P4 | ecosystem: Host-associated > Arthropoda: Insects > Digestive system > Gut ...
AACCAACTTGATGCACAAAATTTTGTTTTACAATAAGTTTATTTCATGCCTCTACATGTTTCGAGCACATGTGCTCATCATCAGGAGGTCAAAATTGCATTACACAGCGTCTGGTATCAACACGTCTATAGGTGTGGTGTTTCGAGCACATGTGCTCGAAACATGTAGAGGCATGAAATAAACTTATTGTAAAACAAAAATGTTGTGCATCAAGTTGGTTAATTACATAGATAAATGCCACTATGAAGTTGTTAAGAAGTACATGTTTTTTTATCGCTATTTCAGCCTCCACATTTCCCCAAAGAAACTTATCTCTAAGTTTTGTCAAGCTGCCTTCCAAGAAAATTTTAAGTTCTCTAAGTGCATTTGTAACGAAGCTGTGATGTCATATTATCATTGAACTGCTGTAATGTGCATGAATGAATGGGAATTATCGAATTCTACCTTTTGAAATTTCACACGCCTGTTAGTTAACAACTATCTAGGTAGCCACAAACAACATCCATAAATCAGCTAGAAAACTAGCATGGTAACTAAAAACTGACAAACCGTTCGAAACAACGATTAATTATTTACATACGCAACAACCTGGAAAATTAACAGTTTATAAAATGAGTTAAGTGTCTCTCGGAATCAAAGTAGTCGAAGCCCACCAAAAGGTAATTTTCCTGATAGGATCTTCTTTTCACATGACAGCAACTTAAGTGCAGTAATGTTAATAGAATCTATACATTTATTCCTATCCAACAGAAACCAAAGGCTTTCCAAAGGTCAAAATCTGTGGAGTTTCAAATTACTTTTTATATATAAGCAATTAATTTCTCGTTGTATAATCTGCCTAATGATAAATCCACTCCCAATGTACCACATTTTATCATAATTATAGGTGACAAATATTATTTCTAGACCAATTTATTTAGCGGCTTTTGGAAAGAATTACAAAAAAGGCAGCTATTAATCTTGAAGATTAGAATATTTTTTCTTGCTTCCAGTACGTAATTTTGGCCTCTGACAAGCGTTCGATTCCAATATTAATATCTGTCTGCAGTGTTAATTAAGAATAAATGCAGTCATCAGCAATGGGAGACCAGTTTTATGCTATCGGTTTGTAATTCATACTCATACACGTTCACTTTTACGTCATATCCGGCTGTTCATTTAGGAAGTTGCTAATGCCATTATAATTCCACCTCGGCACAGGTATTCATTTTTAACGCTGCATTCAAGCAAATTTTGACACGGTTTTCAAATTCCAGGCTTCTCTTTCAGCCCTCTCAATTATAATACACAATAATCAAACATTTGGCTGTGGGAAGACCACCACATTATATTTATAAATTTTATAATTCTTCTGCTTCTACTACCTCGTATAACTGCTTCTAATGAAAGAGGTTTTGAGGTTGCTTGACCGTGCATCTTCCTCATGAAATAAAGTGAAATGACAGCTTGATGTAATTAGGTGATTTTATTGATGTATTCTTAGTTCGATATGTTTCGGGTACATACGCTCATCATCAGGAGCATTAGATGTTGAGTTGCAGCCTATGGTTTTCTGCACCGAGTTTTTGGATGGGTGGTGGTCTTGAGAGCTGCTGCGTAGGTCGGGTGTACGGTGCGGATTGTGCGCACGGCACCATCCGCACCGTACACACGACCCACGCAGCGGCTGTCAAGAGCACCACCCTTCCAAAAACTCGGTGCAGAAAACCATATGCTGCAGCTCAACTAATGCTCCTGATGATGGGCGTATGTATCCGAAACATGTCGAGCTAAGAATACATCAATAAAGTCACCTAGTTGTATCAAGTTGGCATTTCACTTTATTTCAAAAGAGATTTTCTCGCTTACATATAATCACAAAAATTAGACTCCAAGGGAGTTTACAAATGAACCCAGCCCAGGATCTCTCATTCTTCCCCCACATATATATATATATATACCAATTAATCAAGATATACGCTAAAATTAATTAAGGAGGTAGGCACCTGAAGGAAACTTCAGCCACTTGTGGGTAGTTTTAAACAATATATTTAAACCGAATCCTGACCAGACCATCCCACAAATCACAGAAATCCACTAGATTTTTCGGCAACTCGCAATGAAATTTCCTACTCGAAACTAAGGAGCGAGAAATCGTTATCGACCAATATCCTACAAAATTACCTTTTATACAGGCCTAAAATTTTCGTAAAATAACAGCTTAGTTAAAACGAGGTATCATTTTTCTCGCCATACTAAAATAGTTCCATTATGCTGACATGTTTTCCGTTTTTAACAAAATATCTTACTGGATAATAGAAGAGGCTAGTCTTTGAATATCCATCATTCCTCAATGCCGTATTAAAATTCTAATACATATATATATATATATATATATATATATATATATATTCAAATGGTGGGTATATGGAAAACGTCATTCTTGCCTCCCAGTATCTGTGGCTTTCAGGTGTTGAAGATAAAGCAGTGAAACTCTAAAATTTAACCTCTAAGCCCCAGTAGATAGTTCGTGTACCACAAACTTTAACATTTAACAACGCATAGTACGTATAACGTTACACTTTAGCGCGTTCGCGTAATGTTTATACCTCCTCGGTTATCCTAACAGTCTGATACCATTTCACTCGAGCAATAAAACGTAAACAAGTCTTTATGTAACGCGTATGACTTGTTTGCCCAATTTTAACCAAATTTGGACTCTGTTGACGTATTTTCATGAAAGTCTCCAATATCAAACTTCAGGGAAATCCTTCCAGTGGGAGTCATGCTGATACATCCGGACAGACGGACAGACTGAAGGACATGACGAAGCTAATACGCAATTTTCGCTACTACGCAAAAGACCACGAGGTAAGATATGTGTGTGTGTTTTGTAAGGAGCTCAGAACAGTGATTTATTCCGTGTACAAACTTAACTGAATGGTTTATTGAAACCGAGAGAGTGTGTGTTTACTACACAGTAAAAGCTGGGATTTAAGTATAATTCGGGTTACTCTGCCTTTAAAGGATTAATATCGTCGGGTTTATCTTACACAGAATTTTCCATTTCCACCCCTTTTTGATGTAAGGAAGATAAAACGTGCAGAAATCGGAGGGTTACCAGTGCAAAGTAAATCATACCTACTGTAGTTTCACGGGTAAGGTTAGTATATTATAATGCTGATATCTGTAGTTGCATCCAGGCGCTGACGACTTGGGGTATCATAATTCATATCCCTATAATTGCTGCGTACAGCAGACAAAGGCCATGATCACGTTCAGGGCCGATCAGGACGTCCAGTATTGCACGGTCTCGCGTCATGGGGCGTAATTAAAACACCTGAAGGCATATTGGGAAAACCTTGCAGGTATAAAAACGTGTAAAGTTGCGTCATAACCTGAAATAAGCGACGTCTATAATTGATTATCCTATAGTGACAGTGATATACCGGTCAGTATAAAACATTAAGTTATATTTTTTGACGTTTTGCTGACCGTGCATCTCAGTATATTTGTCTCAGCATTTAACCAACTTGATGAACAAAATTTGTTTCACAATAAGTTTTATTTCATGCCTCTACATGTTTCGAGCACATGTGCTCGAAACATCTAGAGGCATGAAATAAAACTTATTGTGAAACAAATTTTGTGCATCAAGTTGGTTAAATACTGAGATAAATTACGTTATATATTTGATGTCTGTTAGTCTAATACATATTTCGAAAAATTTTTGTGACGTTCATATTGCTAGGATTTGCCTCGTCATTTTTAATAAGAATGAGAATACGGATGTTGTTTGTGCCTTAACGTGTCCCTTTAAATGTACTCTTTCTGGTGCGGAATTTAACGGTGCTCTCAGTTGTTGGAATTGAATATTGCCGACGATAGAATGATACCGACAAGTGAAAAGAGAGGTACTCGGAAAAAAGTACGTCCAAGTGTCATTTTGTCCACAAAGAAAATCACACATGATCTGGCCTGGAATTAAAAAGGAGCCTCCACAGTGGGAGGCCGGCGACTGAACACCTGAAACATGATCTGTCCCAAACTGCATGCCTTGTAATAAGTCGAATTTGAATAAAATTTTATAGCCAATATTAAACTTATAAGTTACTGAGAATGTCAAATGATTTAATATTTTAAAAAAATGATAAGGATAGGGAAAGAAAGAGCTATATATATTTACGATTTACAAATTTACTCTTGAATCCCAAGCTCAAGAGAGCATACTGTCATACAAATTACCTGGTTTGCGATTTGTGATTTGTAACTAGTGCTGCCCAAAGTAGGAATGATAGGGCTTGTTTTTCTGACACGCAAATAGGGATTACCAGCACCGTGTCAGCTGCGGAGATTATGAAGTCACGGTCTCCTTTGAGCGTGATAATGAAAGACGTGAAATCGTCTCTTATTTTAGGGGACTGCTCTTGCTTAAACGTAGGAAGTACTGCGACATTCGCCTAGAGAGAATGAAAACAATACCAGTTCGAGACTTGAACCAAGTACAACCATAATACAAGCCTTGGTCATTACAATGGCTAACTCGGTAACAAAAACTCAGGAAACTGCAAAAAGCTAGTGGTTCAACAATTATGTCCACCATGTCGTTGAAACTATGTGAGTGTACACTCTAGTCAGGTGTCCAAAGACGTGCCGGACTGTTAAATTTATGTGTGTGTATTTTTCTTGAATCATGAATTTGACAATTGCCTTTTTGCAGCATTAAATATTCGCGTGCCTATATGATAATGTATTTCACACATATACCCACTTTTGCAAACAGGGCAGTTTTAAGCGTCTTTTTTTTTTGTCGAAGGCGAATGAAATTAATAAAAAAATAAGTAAAAACTTCATAAGGTATTCATAAATCAACAACCGTTTATTTATTCAGCACAGGTAATGCGTCTCCCTGCTAGATATGCTTCATAACTACCCACGAACTGCGAATACAACAAAATCTTGGACTGAAAGCAGGGTCAGGTGGATCAAATGTACCAACATTTCAAAGAACGACTCCATCTCCATCACTGGGGCTCTGATATGACTCGACACCCAGTTTGCCCCCTTTACCTGCCAGCACAAGGTCTTTTGCGAGGTTGCCTTGGTGTTGAGTCGTTTCAGAGTCTTGATGACGTAGATAGTATCGTTCTGTGCGAAGTCCGTGTATTTGTGCCAAATGACGCGGCACGGTGCCATAAAAACTTTCAGGCACACCCGACAGTGATTAATTGTCGGGCGAATTTAATGTTGGTTTGTAATAAAGATAGCTTTTATCGTAGTCTTAATTATTATCCAAAACCAATCGCCTCCGGATTTTCAGATATTACTTTCCCTCTCTGGCTCTAGCCGAGTTTAATTTTCCTTGTAATCAATTAACAGGGCATGGTTGCGGCATTTCCATTCATAACTGCTTATGTGAACACGCCTATTACGTGTACCCTCGACATTTGTAAAAGCCCCCATTTTATTTAATTATTTATTTATTTATTTAGTCAGTTAGTTCTTGTTTATGTTTTATTCAACCCTGTCAAGAATTGTAAGTGTCTTTTCCATTCCTTGATGTTTCTATAGGACTGCAATAAGTACGAATGGTGTACTTAAGACAGACTTGCAAACTACGTACATAAAATAGAACAGCATTTCTTTGCAAGGACAGAATACAATATGCCTTAAGGACAAACGTTTAAGGAAGTTTCCTACATCTGATTAGTTCAACTCACGTCACGTCAAGTCCTGTTAACCACAAGTTGTTCTTATCAACAGCATTCGTCTGCATGCTGACATTTTTCAATTTTTAAAACAACATAAGCAAGGACAATATTGTTTACATATTAATTTCGTGCCAAGTCTTAAAGTTTTATTTTGAAGCTTATTATAGCAAAATTTTCATAATTTTAAACATGCCACATTACACTCACATACTGATTAAAAGCAATTCCTAAGAAGAATTTTCGTGATCGATGTTCTATCAGATTAACTAATTTTGAAGTTTATATCCAGGCATGAGGGCTTGGCAGTAAAGAATCGGACTTGAAATCCTGACGTAGTGGCAGCCCGGACTGAAACTGTCACAATTATCTCAGTTATCCCAGGCCAGTGACAAGCGTGACTCGATTAAACTGGCTCAGGATAGGGACAGGTGGCGAGCTGTTGTGAATACGGTAATGAAGCATCGGGTTCCATAAAACTTGGGGGAGTTACGTGATTGGGTGAGAAACCTTTTACTTTCTCAAGAAGAACTCTGCTCCATGGGGTTAGTTATTCGGTCAGTTAGTTAATGACAAGCGTAATATTTTATAATTATCCATCGATGCGCCTTTTATATTTTGCCGTAAATTGGAGATTCACAATTACACACTATTCCCCGTAACCTTTGTAAATGATAAAAGGCCACAGTTCAATTGACATCTGTGTTGACTTATGATAAATTAGGAAGTGCGCGTGTGTCAGTCTGTGTGGGTGAGTACAGGCATAAAAAGAGGCGAATTTTAACATTTTTAATACCCAGCTATATGCTGGTTCTTGTCTGCTGGAACCACAGTCCACACTACATCCAGGTCAAGTGGTCTGAAGCTACATAGAATCTATGATTCAACGGGGTGATCGGTTTCATGTTTTCCAGCCAACATAAAATATGAAAACCACATCAAAGAGCAGAGAACAATATCAATAGGGCTTTCATCCGAACCTCATCAGACCGCCTAAGCGGACCCCATGAGTGTGTAACTTTTATCATAATCTCAACACATACTCATTTTGCATTTTGCGAAAATTCGTTTAATCGTCCTCACTTTTGTCAGTACTTCTGGAACATTAACAAACAACTTCTATGAGAAACATGCTTAAAGTATTTACTTTTGGGTCTCAAATATTTACTTAACTTGCATTACTATTTATCCACTAATTCATTTTAACCCCGTTTATGCCGTTATTTCTGTCTGTCTGTGAAGTTTATTATATTAATATTTCATCTAATTGATCATTTTAAATTAATTAATCATCTATTGTGCTATTCATAATTCTAACAATGATGTAATATTCATTTGCTTCGTAGATAAAACTTAAATAATTTACTTTACATTATTCACATTTTATGGCTATTAATAATTATTGTATTTCTATATAGACTATAATCCTTTGGTTTATTTCATTTTTAATCACAAGCTTCCTTTTTAATATTGTACTCATGCATCAGCGTATCACATTTTTATCCATTATGCACATATCTCCAATAAATTATGTTATTTTATTATTCTGTTCTGTATTGTATTACGCAGCAATTCAACCGTATAATTTTTCAATAATTCATTTGTGTACCCATGGTTAATTTACTGAGTAAATCCATGGAGCGGATTCCCTATTGAGAAGCTAGACGTATTAGAATTAATTTACATTTCCTGAACCTGTACAAATATGCAGTGGAAAGGAATTCAGACAACGAGAGGTAAAAAAAAAAAAGAAATTTGATAAACGACATATGGAGGTTTCGAAGAAAGCTACTGCCTTCTTCTTCAGGGACAATAAAACTTTTTTGTACTGTCTGACCCAAAAACGTTGGCACTATATTCGTTTGACACCTCGATAATAATTGACGAGTCTACAAGACATAAAATCCAGGAAGAATTGAATCAACAAGTTACTTTTAATTTTGTGGTAAAAGAGTTCGCGACGAAACTGAATGCGTCTTCGGCAGTCAGTCTTAACCATTTTCTAGAGGAGTGCTGATAAGTCCTTAGCCCGACCAGGAAGGAAACAAGCTACATTCCTCGCATTTTATGGAACTTGGAGGTTCATTACCACTTTCACAAGAGTCCACCACCCCTCCCTACCACATCCAAATCAATCCATTCCTCTGCCCATAACACTTTTGACAGGCGCAGCTTGTTTCCTTCCTGGTCGGGCTAAGGACTTATCAGCACCCAGGTACATATGGCTTCATGACGTAGCAGCCTTATGGAAACAACATATAACTTTGTGGATAATTTAGACTATCCAACGACAAAGATTTTTATTGTAATAAATGTTATTACAACCAATCATCCTACAATTCGAAGTTACACAAACTGTGAAGTTGACAAAGGGGTTATTAAATAACCAAACGCTGAATAAAACCAGTCAAGTGGTTTGGCAGATGATGTCTGCATGCGGACATTTCGACAATGCGTCAACAGGGTGCAAAACAGCATAAATATCACAGTTAGAATTGACATGAGCGGTAACGCTGAAAACAGCATATTGGCATGCGTGAGACAGGACAGAGAACAGCAACACAGCGTTGTCAGCTGCTTACGTCATGATATGAAATTTGCATTATTCATTAGGAATTTGACTAAAATAATTTAATAAGGACGTTGGGTCTCAGTCAGGTACATGGAGCTGCTTCCTGACATTCCGAGGGAATCGCTGCAGGTAAATAAACAAAGGTAAATTTATCCCATTTCATAGCCAAGCTTACTACAATTTTGTAATCGAATTCCAGACCCACAATCAGAGCTTTCAGATTAAATTGCAATAAACGGGCTTGTAAGTGTTAGCTTTTTAAAGCACGGTGGTAAATATGCGTACCACCAGCTGTAATATTAAACACCTCTTTATCGTCCACACAACGTATTTATGTGTTTCGTTTTTCACAGCAGAAGGCGGCTACTTCATTCAATATCAAGCACGGCTTGGCCTTTATAAGGGTTACATAAGTAGGAAAAGAAGTCACGCTGCAAAGGTTTCTGCTGTTAAATTTTATATTTGCATTTCTATCAAATTATGTAGTTCATGTAAACTGGAGTATGATATTAATAACAAACTCGGACCTGACCATACGTATTTCGGCAGGATTTTGTACAGATGCTAAATGTATTTGACGTTCAGGTGACCGCGCATAGTGACAAATTCTTATAATAAAACCAACTAGATACACTAATATCTCAAATTTATTTTTGGAATAAAACTCTACATGTTTTCGGACAGAGGAACTGTCCGAAACATGTAGAGTTTTATTCCAAAAATAAATTTGAGAAATTAGTGCATCCAGTTGGTTTTATTATAAGAATGATAACTGTATGCTAATAAAATTAAGAAATACTCATTACGCATTTAACTATCAGTTTCTACTTCACGTGACTTCAAACACACATTCCTAAAATTGAATTTTATGAATATGACAAATAGGTTCTACAAACGAAGATTAATTCAGCTGGATAAACTATAGGTCTAGTGGTCCGGTTTTGTGAACACTGAGGCCAACCTACGGATTCCTTGAGAGATATAAATTCTTTTAACAAAATAGTACCAAACATTTTCAGATATATGTGAAGGTTAGGAATTATTTTCTTATTTAAGTTATCGGTAATAAGTTTAATGAGTTTTTTTCTTGAACTCGAAGAGACCCCTATCCAACGCGCAGCACACAAATTCACTACAAACTGTGTCTAATTTCACTAGATTCTTTCTGTCTTCCCTCAGTACAATTACGTACGCAATACACTGATGCTCCCAGGTCTGCTATTAGAACCTTCTCTCTTCTTCCAGCTTCTTGCTGGGGTAATTCCATCTTTCCGCATCCTCAAATGAAAATTGCATCAAAATAAATTTATTATTATTAAAATGAAATGAAATATATACTTCGTCATACACTAGTATCCTATATTTTATTTATTTAAATAGTGACCACTATTTAAATAAATAAATCAAATATAAGATAGTTGTGTGTGACGAAGTATATATTTTATTTCATTTCAATAATACACTTAAACACAAAGGGATGTCCTCTACCGAAAAAAACCAAATTTATCCCAAATTTTACGTAATATTAAATATATATTTTCTATTTTATTTTAAACGTATTATATTTGTAAATTTTATTATTTTTTACACGCTGCGTCCTCATTTGCATTCAATCATTCACAACACAAAAACTCATATCTCCTGTTTTTTCGTGGCTACACATTTTAATGTTACATATTTAGCCTTCTTGGCATATCGTGCATCTCCATTTAAAGACGTAACTTGGCCAGTAACAGTGGGGTTGGGGTGGCGGTGGGAGGAAATAGACCAGGGGTTCTAGAAAATTCAATTTTATGGATGAGTCAAGTTAGGATGAGGGTTAATTTTGTTTGGAACTAATCCTTAACACACAGATTGCCCTCCCCACACTGTTACCATAATTCTTTTTTGTTTGCCCTTCTTCAACTCAGTAGCCACGACAACTGTTCTTAGGAAGAAAAAATATTTGGAGGCATTTGCCCACTTTGCCCCCCCCCCTCTAATTTACGCCTCTGTCTCTATTTATCGTATCGTCTTCCAAATTTATATTATCCATTATAATTCGTCAATTTCTGCCATTTGTGGCACAGCGATCAACCTCTGATTCCACGTAAAACACAATGCAAAACAAATTAAATTTTTCGCCTATATTTTCAAACAATTTCTGTCCTTCCATATCACCACGCGTTTATTTTATTTCTGTATAATTTATCATTATTTTACTCGCATTGACCCTACTTAATATACAAACAAAAAAAAAACAAACTCCGTGGCCTTAGTCCGCACGCGAACTATACCGACAGAGCGGCCGCCGCCGGTCGGCGAAGTTAGTGCCAACTTTTGCGGATAGGGGGGTGTCACGTGGTCAGCGCAACGGCTCCCCACAGCCGTTAATCTCTGTTTTCTAGACCTGGAGCCGCTACTTTTTTCATTCAAGTAGCTCCTCAATTGACCTCACGAGGCTCACGAGGCTG
>Ga0123354_10019277_pt1 | contig 10712 bp, 8 predicted proteins | sample TergutLab28metaG_2_FD_97872 | JGI IMG/M metagenome (GOLD analysis project Ga0123354, IMG submission 97872) | Labiotermes labralis P4 segment gut microbial communities from Petit-Saut dam, French Guiana - Lab288 P4 | ecosystem: Host-associated > Arthropoda: Insects > Digestive system > Gut ...
CTCCCGGTCACTCACCTTCCATTGGCTCCCCCACCAGCCTGCCAGAACCCTGTCAGGTATAAATACACCACACATCCCATCCCTTGTCATACTTCATCCACCTGCCTATGAAGATGGAACCGACAGAGGGTTCCGAAACGTCGGCTATTAGCTTTGTGACGCCGGGGAATTACCCAAAAGAAAACATATTACATACAGGACACGGCGAAAGCTTAAAATCAAGAATTATTAATAATATCTCTATATTACATTTCATAATGACTTAATACATGTATCCATATTGCAATTACTTATTTTAAAAATTTGTACATATACAACATTAAATATTATTATTTTATTTAGGCCAAGCTGCCAAAGAATCAAATTAGTAACATAAGAACTCTCCTGCTGAATAAAAACTCATGATCTATGATAAAAGATTTCATTTCACCTTTATGGACACAAACTGCCGTGAAATAATGGCAGCTCAGCGGACACACACTGCAGAAGTTCACAGCTGTTCCATGGACACAAACTGCAGTGAAAACACGGCTGCCCAGCACACACACAGTGCAGAAGGTGACAGCTGCTCAGTTGACAGAAATTTGCAATGAAATCATGGCTGCTCAGTGGACACACACTGCAGAAGTTCACAGTTGCTCAGTGGACACAAACTGCAATGAAATCACGGCTGCTCAGTGGATACACACCGCAGATCACAGTTGCTTAGTGGACACAAATTGCAGTGAAATCACGGCTGCATTGCGGACATATATTACAGAAGTTCACAGCTGCTCAGTGAACACAAACTGCCATGAAATCATGGTTGCTCAGCAGACACACTCTACAGAATTTCACACCTGCTCCGTGGACTAAAACAGTAGTGAATTAACGGCTGCTAAGTGGACACACAACGCAGAAGTTCATACCTACCCGGTGGACACAAACTGCAGTGAGATAACCAGTACTGAACGAACACACACCGCAGGTCAAAGCTGCTCAGTGGACACACACCGCAGAAGTTCACAACTGCTCAATGGACACAAACAGCAGTGATATTACTGCTACTCAGCGGGCATAAACTGCACAAGGTCACAGATGCTCAGGTGACACAAACTGCTGTGAAAGAACGGCTGCTCAGCGGACACATACCGCAGATGTTCACAGCTGCTCAGTGGACACAAAATGAAGTGAAAACACGGTGCCTCAGGGGACACACACCGCAGAAGTTCACAGCTGCTCAGTGGACAAAACTGCAGTGAAATCACGGCTGCTCAATGGACAAACAACACACAAGTACACAGCTGCTCAGTGGAAACAAACAGCAGTGAAATCATGGTAGCTCAGTGGGCACACACTGGAGAAGGTCACAGTTGCTAAGGGGACACAAACTGCAGGGAAATCATGGCTGCGTAGCAAACAACACTGCAGAAGATAACAGCTCCTCAGTGGACAAAACCTGCAGTGAACTCATGACTACTCAGCGCACACACACTGCAGATCACAGCTGCTCAGTGGATACAAACTGCAATGAAATTATGGCCCGCCCACCCCCATTACTGCTGTGGGTTGGCACGAAGCTCGCCCGGCCCGTTCCCTGCCGTGGTTTTGGACCAGGCCGCCAGCCTCAGACACCGCCGTGGGTTGGCAACAAGCCCGCACCCCACGTTCACTGCCCTGGGTTGGTACCAGGTCCGCCGGCCCCGGTCAATGCCGTGTTGGCACAAAGCCCGCTTGCCCCGGTCAAAGCCCTGGGTTGGCACCAGGCCCACCTGAACCGGTCACTGCCGTAGGTTCGCTCCAGGCCTGCCCGCCCCCGTCACTGCCTTGAGTTGCCAAAAGGCCCACCCGCACCGGTCACTGCCGTAGGTTGACACTGGGCCCGCCCGCCCGTTACTGCCGTGGGATGGCAACAGGGCCGGCCGCTCCGATCACAGCCTAGGTTTAGCACCAACCCCGCCCACACCGGTCGCTGCCCTGTGTTGGCAAGAGTCCCGCCCGCCCCCGTCACTGCCTTGGGTTGGCACCAGGCCGGAACGCCCCGGTCACTGCCGTTGGATTGCACCAAGCCCGCCCGACCCGGTCACTGCCGTGGTTTTGCACCAGGCCCACCCGCCCCGGTCACTGCCGTAGGTTGGCACAAGGTCGTCCCTTCCCTGTCACTGCCTAAGCTTGGCAGCAGGCCCGTCCGCCTATTGTACCACTGTGGGTTGGCACCAGGCCCGCTCGCCCCGTTTACTGCCCTGTGTTTGCACCAAGCCCAACCGCCACGGTCATTGCCGAGGGTTGGCACGAGGTCTGCCCGACAGGTCTGTGCCTTGGATTTGCAAAAGGCCCGCCCGCCCAGTCACTGCCATGTGTTGGCACCAAACCCGCCCACCCCTGCCCTGGGTTGGCAACAGGCCCGCCCGCCCGGTCTGTGCCTTGGGTTTGAACAAGGCCTGCCCGCCCCGTCACTGCCTTGAATGTGGCACCAAGCCCGCCCGCAATGACGTGGGTTGGTACCAAGCCCGCCTGCCGCTTTCAATGCTGTCGGTTGCCACCAGATCCGCTCGCCCCGGTCACTGCCTAGGGTTGGCACCAAGCCCGCCCGACCGATCACTTCTGTGGGTTGGCACCAGGCCCGCCCGCCCCGTTCACTTAATACACACATGGTCATTAGTAGCAGTAATTCTATTCCTAACCATAGCAACAGCATTCATTGGATATGACCTACCATGAGGACAAATGTCATTCTGAGGTGCAACTGTAATTACAAACCTCCTATCTGCAATCCCATACGTAGGAAAGGAAATATTTCAACGAATATTAGGGGGATTCGCAGTAGATAATGCCACACTTATACGATTCGTCAAAGTACACTTCCTAATACCATTCGCAATCGCAGCAATAGTATTAATCCACCTACTTTTTCTACACCAAACAGGATCAAATAACCCTCTAGGATTAAACAAAAATACAGAAAAAAAATCCCATTCCACCCCTACTTCACAGTAAGGGACATTTTAGGATTCGCAATCACCATTATAGCCCTTACACTATTAACTCTAAAACAACCATACATCTTGAGAGACCCAGACAATTTCACCCCAGCAAATCCCTTAGTAACGCCAGTACACATTCAACCAGAATGGTATTTTCTATTCGCATATGCAATTCTACGATCAATTCCAAATAAACTAGGAGGAGTAATCACCCTAGCCATATCAATCGCAATCCTATTCATCATACCAACAAACAAATCAAAGTTCCGCTGAACACAATTCTACCCCATCAATCAAGTATTATTCTGAACTATAACAAACACAGTAATCCTGGTAACATGAATTGGAGCATGACCAGTAGAAGATCCATACACCCTGACAGGACAAATCCTAAAAACACTGTACTTCACATACTATGTAGCAAACCCAATAACAACAAAACTATGAGATAAAATAACAGATTAATAGTTAAAAAGCTACAGAAAAAGCCTAGTGTCTTCAAAACATTAAGAAAGAAGTTCAACTCTTCTACTAACTTATAATACCCAAATTAATACACTATAACAAAGCAAAAATAAAACACCAAAAACCAACAAAAAAACAAAAGATAATTTAATGAAAGAGGCAAAATTCTCCTCCAAGCCAAATACATCAACTTATCATAGCGGAAACGAGGTAAAGTACAGCAAACCCATACAAATAGAAAACAAACAAAAGCAAGCTTCAAATAAAAAAGAAAACAAAGATCACTACCCAAGAAAATAATACAAAACAATAAGCTCATAAACTGAATACTTGCAAACTTGGTAAAAAAAATTAAAGCAAACCCACCACCACCATATTCAACATTAAACCCAGAAACAAGCTCAGACTCTCCTTCAGCAAAATCAGATCTGACACAGGTCGCCTACACGCTGATTGATCTGCCACATCTTGCTTACCCATCCAACGTGCTTCAGAACATCAATTGCTGTCTAGTGCCTCAAACATTACAATTGAGCCCCTAATGTATATCTCCGCATGCGCGCGCGCACACACACACGCACGCACGCGCGCGCGCACGCACACATACATCGCCACTTCATACTTTTTTTACACAATGTCTGTGACTCACCCAACCACCAGAATGTAAGACATCACAACGTGCCGCCCACTCAGAGCCGGTGCAAACTGTTCAACACGAGGCAATCTTCTGTTCCTGTTACAAGCCTCCATCCTTCTGAAACACGATGAATGTTCTCCGCAGGTCCACCTCTGTATGTGTACGATTCTCCTCCAAGTTCATGTGGAAATCTCACAAGATATCACTGTAAAAAAGGAACATGGAAATGCTCAGTTCTACATCAATTAAGCAATCCTTCAGTCTCATTATCTCATGTAACGTGTGTACAGGAACAGCCAAGACAAGAAACGTACCAGGCAATGCAACATCACCAACAGATGATGGTCCATCATCTGTCCATCCAGGCCAAATACCACCTCTAATAAAGGTTTGTTCCTTCCACCAGCAGCTGCATAACTCCTGTGAAACACAACATGACCACAATTAAACATGTGCTGCCTATACCGACAGACTGGCCTCATTTCCATTCTTACACCTCTGCAAGCTCCAGTGTCACTATGACAGAGGTGCCAACATCTTGGGTACAACATTGCCCAGGTAGCTTCTTTTGCACAGGGGCACCTAATAATTGTGAGTCCTCAGTATGGGACACGTTTCACGGCACCCTATTAACACATAAAATGCTGAGGTGTCTCCCAGATTTTAATGCCATCTTTTCAGCAAATGTCCTACTACACACTGCTACTGTAATTCAATTCAACTTCGAAAAGTAATACATAGATAACATCTCTTAAAATGTGTATACTTTTATTTGGCACCCCATGTATACATACCCCTGGACTAAGTCACACTGTAACTAACACTGCAAAACAAATGATACAAAAGTCTGACTACTTCTGCATATGCATGCCACCATATGACTTTCCTGTTCAGACAACATGAGAACACACCAGTAAACAACAAGGCCAACAGCCCCAATCATCTGTGAGAACAGAACATGAGGCACAATTATTACTGCTTTGTATCTTCAATAATATGTGACAAAACTTTCAGTCTAAAGTGTTACACCACAGTGGCTTTTGGCTTCTTCAACATCTAACATTATAACACCCCTGTGACGCAGGGCCAAAATAAGGGACAAGGTGAAGGCACACATGCCATCATTGGTACAAGACACAGCTATACTAATTCTTGACCTTGACTATAGATGGCAAGGGGGGTGGTCACACCACACACAGCCAATTTACACTCATGCTGAAGACCAGGTACTCAAAGTAGATAAGGCTAGATGGGCCCTCTTGTGCCACTGGGGTTTGAGCCTCCGTCAGTCATACCAGCTACCCTCTGCAGACTTCTCTAGCCCAGTCAGGTAAAAAGAACCAAAAATCATTTCTCTCATCATCCCATACACTACTGGAAGCTAGTTTGCATTATTATATTTTTACAACAGTCCTTAAAGGTGTGACAGGTTAACCTCCCTACCTTATCCACTGCTGCCAATGCTGCCCATCTAGCAACTGCATAAGCAGAAATCTTGGTACATGTCGGCACATAAAAAGACAGCACAAAAGTAGTACAGGATCCAAATGTTAACATGGCTGCTAATCTCTCTCCACCATATCCTGCATAAAAACAGAAGGATCATGCCACATACTGCTCAGACAATCTACAATACTCTCCATGACAAACAGACCAGCAAGTTGCACTCCCCACAACATTGTACCATCAAATGCAATAAAAACATGCTATATAAGTACATTCCAAACCAAAACCACCATCCAAGCACAGAAAAAACAGACTAAGTTTTCCCAGTGACCTAAATGGGTCTACAACTACCACTTCATATAATGGGCAACCACTGCAGTGACCCACCAAAACATAATTTTTACTCACATTTCTATCCTAATGCATTTCCCTTCTTATCATAATGGTTACGCCATTCATTTCATACAACTGCCCGATACACGAACAATTTGCATACCAGCAATTTTTGCCATTAACAAAGTCTAAGAAAGAAACTTGGAAAAAAATGGTTGGGCAAAGGAAAAATGTACCAAGCACAGTTTAAGATCCTTTTCTGACCATAATCCAGGGGTTAACTAATTTAGCCCCGGATTCCTCTTTCGTACACTGCATCATAAACGTAACATTTCCTAAAACTATGTTCTGATTTTTTCCCTGCAGGCAAAAGCAATGTGACACGTGCAATGGTTTCAAAGCATGAAGCATTTTGACTTAAAGCATAAGATTTAATTATTTCCTTTTTCTTCAGAGTTACTCTTTTCCTATTTCGAGGCATCTGTAAAACAATACTGCCTACACCGGTTACAAAGCAAAGGCAATAGCCCTACCAGCCTTAAAAAGATCTCTTCTCCCACTCATTTTATTCAATGGAGGAGTATCTCGATTACAGACACAATTAAGCATTAGGACTCAGTGAGAGGTTTAATATCTCGCGGTTTTCTATAGTTTTACTATGATTCTGTTATCAAGTATTACACTCACAGGAATGAGAATATATTGTAATATGACTTCACAAATATAGACATACAGTTTCTTAATTTAACCTGTAGTTATAGCTAATTGTGTATATTAAAATGTAAGATAATTGTAAAGCTATTACCTATGACATGTTCTATATCCTAAGGGTTGACTTAACCCGGAATGGATCTACAGAATGAAAATAAATGAATGAATGAATGACACCGCCATTCCACAGAAACGCACACGTGCCGTCCAGAGTTATCAGCAATTATCTGAATAATCCAAATATATAATGCAGTTTTGTGCACGTCTCCATAACAATGTGTAGGAAAGCTGCTTCTGCTGATTTCAGTTTCGCTGGCTGGCTGACTGGTAAAATCCGCCGAAATCACTTAGAGCTCACGCATTCGCACCACAATAGTAGCATGTCTACCTTCCTGTACCGTAAGTTCTGTAAAACAACTCAAATATATTCATCCACTAATCTGGGTTGGCTCAACATTCATCGGCCTAAATATGAAATCCATACTTACAAAGAAAATTTGCTCTATGTAAACACATTTACAAAAAAAAATCGTTAGCTTACCGCTCCAACATGACGATGCCACCTCCAAACACTCGATTTATCACGAAATTTCTACAAACTAACAAATTGAACTGCACTATTGTGTTTCATTTACCTTCCCAACACTCTCGATTTATCACTTAATTCATATAAAAACAGCAGTTGAAGAACGATAGTATTAACCTTCCTTTCTAAGGAACCACACTTCGACGAAAACCATTCTGTCAACCACACAATGCTATCACCGAATTCTCCTTCTATTGGTTAGTTGAATCACGTGTGTGCGCCCCCCTTCCCAATTACGTTACGCAGTCGTCATCTGATTGGTGGATTCAAATTCCAAACACACTTTTTTTTTTTTTTTTTTTCATGAAACGATACTTTCTTCTCACTAAATCATTTACAGACATGTTTCAGACTCCATTCATGCAACATGGATGTCATTTCATTCAATTACAGTCAGTCCAAGTATTTTAATGTATGGATGTTCCAGATATGTATATTTCAGGCACCAATCAGTGTCGTGGGCTGGGGAACTAATCCGTGAGCTACAAAATCGGTCCAGTAAACTGTGGTCTCGGTAGAGCACAGATTAGTATATTAATACTGTCTGTAAGGAGAATGCTGGCGGTTTAGGTTTGAATTTCGGAAGTAGTCCGCCTAAATTATGGACAGTAACCCGGGTCCAGACACTTCGAACCGTGGATTACCATCAGCACCGTACCATAATGGACCTCACCAACAACCACCAACGGTAGAGAGTATATGTGGTTATGTAATGGGTAATGTCGGGGTGCTGCGTTCGAATCTCCGTCCAAAATGAGCAAGGAATGGTGATAAATGTAAGAGACATCACCAGTTCACATTCAATACACAAATCCCGCGAAAATATTGCTGTTGCATGGGTTTTGTGGTACAGGGTTTCCTCATGCTGCATCAAGAAATATTGTGGGTTGGGTCCAAAACTTTTATCATCACAGAAGCTTGTTCTTTGTCAACTGAATACAGGTCACATGTTCAAGTCTATGCTTACTCAGAAAGCGCATCCATCCATTGAAGTTTGAAAAGCAACATGTATAATCTGTTCATGCATTTTTTTAACTTGTGCTACATGTAATAATTCTGTGGAGGTACAGATGTGTGATAATTGGTGATACATTATAACAGCATTGTGTTTGGCACTGTTATTTGGGAACTACTCCAGAGTGGCAGAGCCACTTTTCTTACATCTGAGCTATAGAAGAGAGTAGTAGGCCTATTGTACATACACCAACTTGCTGAAGCACTAACATTGTTGTAAGAGGCACAGCATGTGTGAAGGTGTGAGTAATTTCAAAGACTAAGAGTAGAGAGCATGTATATTATTCTTTACCATTCTGATAAAGTATGTTTCAGTGGATAAGTAATTTCAGTATTCCAGTGTGTTACTGAATGAAGATTAGTAAAAACATGAGTATGAGAAACACAGGAAGTGGCTCTGCTGCTTTAGACTAGACCAGTCATTTGTTTGAGGTAGGTGTAATGGCTGCCATCTGGGAATTTCAGATTTTTTTTTACAGGGTAGAGATTATATTTTAATTCAAGGGCAACAGTATTGCCATCTAAAGAATGCATGTTTTTGTAGCTGGACTGCATGTGTGATTTGTCATAAGAATGCAATGCATGGCCAATGTAGGTTAATACACACAGTATTTGGGATATACTTCATAAAATAGGTTATAACATACTCTTTCTCTGGTGCTGCCATGATTTTATGCCAAATTGATCCCACCCTTGCCCTGGCATAGGCATGTTTTAACACTGTGCTGCATGGGATTGCCCTGTGGTGTCCTACAGGGACTGAACATATGATTATGAAATCTTCACTACACATGGAGAAATTTCCAATCTTGAACACAACTTCCTTGCGAAGACAGCTGCCTGATGTGGTTCTGTAGCATAGCAAATGATATAATGCATTCATAGTTTTGGCTCTTTCAAGTACTGCAGTTACATTTGGCTGTGTTTTGGTTGCTCCTGCAACTCAGTGACTCAATGTAGGCCTTCAAAATCTTCATCTGTGCATTAATAAAAGACTCTTCATGACCATAAACCTCTGATACAGTGTGTCCACAACACTTCTGTATGTATTTTTAACAGTTTATTACATGATAACCCCAACAGAAATATGCAGTCTTTTGCAAATTGTTCCTTCACTCAAAAAGTGCATTTGTACATCATTTGACTTGAACAGTGGAACCTTTAGTGGCTGTGACCCTATGAAGCTTATAGACCAGTGCTGCCTATGTACTGGTCAACTCTCCCTTGCTGCGCTTTGGATTGCTTTGATTATCGTTGTGTGAAGGGTTGCAGTGTCATCCATAGCATTTCTTTAAACATAATCCTTCACACATCTCTACAGGACAAAATCTAAAGGCATGATATGTTGGGAGCATGGGGCCAGGAGAATGGTCCACCACCGGGTTGTCATCTTGTGAACGGTAAGTCTTTCAACATAAGTTGAAACGAAAGAAGATATCAAATATCTGAAAAAAAGGAGTAAACATACTTGTGTAAATGCCAAGTTCTTTTACAAGTAGGGCTGGATAAGTAGGTTGTAAAGCTTACTTCAGCCCTTCACATAGGAAACAAACTGGAATGGTGAAGACATGAACCCAGAAAGTAAATGGTGGCTGTAATATATTTATGCAAGGCATGAATAGGGCAGACCTAATTATGCATTATTGCACATGCTGCAGATAACTTGTGAAATGGACTGAAGGATTTCTGTTATTTTTGCAACAGATTGCTACCTTAAACATTTCTGTATTGTTCAAAAAATACATTACAAACCAGAATCAAAAGGACAAGGGCTATGCCCTTGAGGATTTAACACATGACTGTATTAAGAAAATGACACAGCCAGCACAGAGGGAAGGTGACAATCTGAGCACAGAAGATGAATCACTAGCCTCAACATCAACAGCACCAACAGAACCTTCATACAAACAAATGCCAGTGGCAGATGTAGTTGACCATCTACAGGGTGGCCTCAAAATCCATAACATGGTATATGTGCCTCTGAGTGAAAAATAAAGGTACAGCTGAGGGAAAATGTAGAGTTTGCTCAGCATAAAATAAAGAAAAGGAACCAGTGTTGTGTGTTCAATTTGCAGGGTGGCATTTAAAAAAAAAACTCTTTATGTTTTACCGAATACCACACAAAGAAAAAGTACTAAACAAGCACACAAAAGTTTGATATTTTTCCAGGCAGATATCGAACATTTCCTTCAGAAACCATGTTATTAACTTGTAATGGCATTGGTGTAAAAAAGATAATTTTACATTTGCCATCATTTTTGACTCATTTTCTTTAAAAGGCTTACTAGAATCCTGGTGGCATTTAAAAGCCCCTCACAGCCAGAGAAAGGGCTAAATGCCCTATTCGTATCATTGCTCTTGGTTTAACCTTTTGGCGCCGGAATTATTTTTTTAATTTTAGCACACCCTGTATATAAAATGTGAATAATATAGGAACCAAATATGTTAGAATTATGAAACAAACTGCATTTTGAAGAGAAAAGAACGGAGAGTATATACCATGTTTAAAATATTCAGTACCTATATTTGTTGAATAAATATATAAAATGCAACTTTA
>Ga0123354_10019278_pt1 | contig 10711 bp, 8 predicted proteins | sample TergutLab28metaG_2_FD_97872 | JGI IMG/M metagenome (GOLD analysis project Ga0123354, IMG submission 97872) | Labiotermes labralis P4 segment gut microbial communities from Petit-Saut dam, French Guiana - Lab288 P4 | ecosystem: Host-associated > Arthropoda: Insects > Digestive system > Gut ...
CGCCTGTTGTCAGACATCCCCCCCTAATCTTTTTAACCCCGCTTTGGTTTCCGCCGCCGTCCCGTCCTCAATTTCTCAGTCGCCCGGGGCGCCGCCGTTTCAAACAAGATCACGGAATACCGGCGATAAGCGGCAATGCGCGGCTGTATCGTTGGTGACCGTCATCATGCTTGACTTATCCGTCCATGTTTGAGGGCGAACCCGGCGGCCGGCATGAAAATTGAACCAAAATTGAACCTATATCATCCGTATAAGCGGAATGTTTATACGGAGCGACTGACTTGATAATTAAAGCCTACGTCGTATGAATAAACCCGAACGCTTTCATGGGCCACAGCGCGAACTCCGCCTTCCCGACGACTTGCTCCATGCCTATCGGGCCGATCATCGCGACACGGCTGTCTATAGACTGCTCCCTGTTGTCGCCCATCACGAACAGATGTCCGGGCGGCACCGTGTAGGGGTAGGTGATATCCGTTTTCCCAAGGCTCTTCTGCGCCACATACGGCTCGATCTGCTCTATCCCGTTTACCGTGACCGTTCCGTCGTCCGCCATGTCCACCACGTCGCCGCCGATTGCGATCACGCGTTTGACAAGCACCTTGCTGTTATAGTAAAAGACAACTATGTCGCCCCTCTGAAAAACCTTCGCCCTCACCGCGGCCACATATGTCCCATCCTTGAGCGTCGGATCCATGTTGCCGCCGCTGATCTGAAAAACGGGAAGCATCATGTTGGAGACCAGAACCGCCGCCGCCGCGATGAATATCACGATCCGCACCGTGTTCAGGATAACCTTGCGTATTGTCGCGGAGCGTTTCAACCTGCTTATTTCCTTGTCGAGCATTTCCACGCTTGGACGGCCGTGACCTCTCCTGGCCGGTTTGCCGGTTTTCTTTGACATCGCCTCACCCCCCGTTGGGGTTATTGCGCTTGTCCGGCTGGCCCTTCGCCGCGTATCTGGAGAGGGAGATCCCCGCGCTTTCGGGCTCTTTTTGCGTCCAAGCCCGCATCTGCCCTTCAAGCTCATCCATGTCGTCCTCTATATAAGCATCCGCGCGCCCAGCCGACGGCCCCGCCGCAAGGGGTCCCCCCTGCCGCGTATCTTCCTTATATAATATCGGAATAATTTCCGTATTGAAGATAGCTTTTTCCGCCGGTTCCGCTTTATATTGATCCCGCTTGATATCATGCGCATCAGCGCGTTCGCCATCCGAGCGCCCGAGCGTCCGCACGGCGCCTTCCGTCGTCCGCTGCTCCAAGCGCTCCTCGCGCCTGGGCTCGCTCCGCTGTTCATGTATTAGTCTGGGATCCGCATTACCATACGCGTAATGCCGCGCTTCCTCTATCTCACCCTTTAGCCTTTCGATTTCCAGTTCCTGGTCGCGGATTATCTCCAGCAGGTCTACCCTCCGCATCGAGCGCAGTTCTTTTTCCGTCATAGCAACCTCCGTCACATGCTGTCCCGTCAATGTAGGTCATATACTATTCTCAGGTTAAAACGCAGACAGATTCACGCGTATTTTTGTCGTGAGACAAGGAAGGCTTGGCCGCCGCGTGCTCTTGCAGCGCGCAAGGTTAAGCCTGACGCAGTATCACGGCAAAAAGACCGTGAAGCTGTCTGCGTTTTAGCCTGAGAATAGTATTTAAGGCGCAAAAAATATATCGGCAATATCCATCCAATGAGACGATAAATATTGCACGCAACATTATAGTTGGTTTAACCTTTTCATCATCAAAGTTATCATAAACTATATGAATTTTATTTCGCTATTTTTCTAGACTTTATTATGCTCTTTATTTTGCCTGAATTTATACTAAAAAAGCTCCAATAAACTTCAAAAGTATGAATTAAGTACGCCTAAAATTTGCCGCATCCCGCAATTAAGCCAAGTTTCACGCTTGCGCCATACTTCTGGAATAAAATAAGCGGCAAGCATCATCAAAATAATGACGCTTGCCGCAATAAATTCAGTCTTGTTTTGCAGAAAATATTTCTATCGGAAATTATACATACTTATTCAAACGCCTGCCCCAAGTCAGCGATTATGTCGTCCGCGTGCTCCGTCCCCACGGACAGCCTTATCGTGTTCGGCTTTATATCCTGCTCCGCCTGCTCCGCCGCCGTCAGCGTCGCGTGCGTGGTGCTGGCCGGGTGAATGACCAGCGACTTCATGTCCGCCACGTTCGCCAGCAGCGAGAACAGCTTCAGCCTGTCGATAAACCTCACCGCTTCAGCCGCGTCGCCCTTTATATTGAAGGTAAAGATCGATCCGGCCCCCTTGGGGAAGTATTTTTCGTACAGCCCGTGGCTGGGGTGCGACGGCAGCGCCGGGTGGTTGACGGCCTCCACCTTCGGGTGCCCGGACAGATACTCCACCACCTTCAGCGCGTTCTCCACGTGCCGCTCCACGCGCAGCGGCAGAGTCTCAAGCCCCTGGAGGAACAAGAACGAGTGGAAGGGGCTTGGCGTCGCCCCCAGATCCCTCAGCAGCGTCACGCGGGCCTTGTTGATGTAGGCCGCGTTCCCGCAGGCCTCGGTAAACACCACCCCGTGATAGCTCGGGTTCGGCGTGGAAAGCCCCGGGAACTTGCCCGCCGCCGCCCAGTCGAACCTGCCGGAGTCCACGATCACGCCGCCGATAGCCGTGCCGTGCCCCCCGATGAACTTGGTCGCCGAGTGTATGACCACGTCCGCGCCGTGCTCGATAGGCCGGAAAATGTACGGCGTGGCGAAGGTGTTGTCCACGATCACCGGCACGCCGCGCCGGTGGGCGATTTCGGCAATAGCCTCGATATCCACGATGGTAGAGTTAGGGTTGCCCAGCGTTTCAAAAAACACGGCCCTCGTCCTGTCGTTTATGGCCTTCTCAAAGTTGGAGGGGTCGGCCCCGTCCACGAAATCCGTCGTGACGCCCATGTCCGGAAGCGTGCACGCGAACAGGTTGTACGTGCCGCCGTATATGCGCTTGTCCGAGACGATGTTGTCGCCGGCCGCCGCGATATTCTGCACGGCGTAAGCGACCGCCGCCATCCCGGAAGCCACGGCCAGCGCGCCCACGCCGCCCTCCAGCGCCGCGATACGCTTTTCAAACACGTCGGTTGTGGGGTTCGTGAACCTTGAGTAGACGTTGCCCTCCTCGGACAGGTCAAACCGCGCGGCGGCTTGGGCGCAGTCCCTGAAAACGTAGGACGTGGTGGCGTAAATCGGCACGGCCCGCGCGTCCGTGGCCGGGTCGGGGGTTTCCTGGCCGGCGTGCAGGGCCAGGGTTTCGAAGTGATAATTAAGGTTCATCGGGCGCATCCTCTTTAGTTATCTTTTCACCATCAGCATATTTTTCTTCGCGCATAAATTGTCCATCAGCATTATAGCAGAGAAATGTTCCCTGCTTTTTACCATCTTTCCAAGTGCCTTTATCATGACTTCCGTCTTTGTGATAATATGTTCCTTCACCGTTACGTAAGTCATCTACATAATATCCTTCAATTACATCGCCAGCAAATTCATTGCCTTCACCATATGTAAGTTTGCCTATGCCGTGTCTTTTGTCTTCGACAAAATTTCCTTCGAATTTAGTCCCATCATTATCCCATGTATACGTTCCTTTACCATTTTTATTGTCATTTGTCCAATTACCCTCATATTTATTTCCGGTTTTTCCCCAAGTGAATATTCCATATCCATCCTTTACGCCATTAATCCAATCACCTTCATATTTATTTCCGTTTCCATATATATATGTCCCTTTTCCGCACATTTGGTCATTAACCCATTCGCCTTCATATCTATCACCATCTATTATAGCAATACCGTGACCATTAAATCTACCCTCACTAAAAGCGCCTTTATATGAACTACCAGCTGTACGATCATCATCACTTTTAATTATTCCAAACCTACCTATACCCTCTGGTAAACCATTGACAAAATCCCCTGCATATACAAATATATCTCCCTGATAAGCTCCTCCGCCATTTGGAACACCATCTATATAATGCCCAGTATATATACTACCATCACTATATTTTATACCTTTAAAGAATCCAGTAAGCGTGTCACCCATTGCGTTTAACTTGGCTTCGGCTAATACTCTAAATTCAAAATCTTTACCGAACTTGCTAATATTTTCCTCCACGAACTGCTTGTGTGTTATTATGGTCACAATACTATTTTTCCTGACAAAGCTATTATTTTTAGGATTTTGCAGTACAATTACATCATCTTCATCTTCATCTTCATCTTCACTTTTTATAATTAAGTCTTCTGGAAATTTTAAATGGTTTTCATCTAACTTTTCTCGTGCCTTCTCCACTGTGTACCCTTTTATGTTTGGGACTTCTACATATTGATAAATATAGATTTTTGAAAATACAATAATTATAGTTATTACAAATGAAAGAATAACAAAATAAATCCCTAAATTTCGCAATGGAAAATAAACATTCACGGCTGTAATGACGAGTGAAACAATTGCAACAGGCATACTCCAATTAAGAGATATTGTGGCGGTAATTTTTCGCATACTCCGCACCTTTAGCACATCCTTTAGACACATTTTCTCCATTTTACTCATAATTTGCATTAAAGTCAATGTGTAATTCGCCTTTTTCTCCAAATTCCACTGCCATCCCCTCACACAATCTTCCCCCCGCCGACAACAACATCCCCGTCATACAGCACCACGCTCTGCCCCGGCGTGATGGCCCTCTGCGGCTCGTCGAACTCCACCCGCGCGGTGTCCGCCGAAGTGGCAATGACGGCGGCCCACTGCTCCGCCTGCCGGTACCGCGTCTTGGCCTTGACCCGGAGCGGCCCTTCGCTCGCGTCAGTCGCGTCACACGCGATCCAGTTGAAATCCCCGGCGTCAAGCGTCCGCGCGTACAGCCGTTCCTCCCCGCAGAGCGTGACCGTGTTCGTCCCGGCGTCCTTGCCCCCCACAAACATGGGCTTGCCCAGCGCCAGGCCCAACCCCTTCCGCTGGCCGATGGTGTAGCGTATCAGCCCGCCGTGCCTGCCCAGCACATTTCCGTCCGCGTCCGTAAAATCGCCGCTCTCGGCCGCTTTCCCCGTGTATCTCTCAATATACCCGGCGTAGTCGCCGTCCGGGCAGAAGCAGATGTCCTGGCTTTCCTTCCGCCACGCGCTGGCAAAGCCCTGCGAGGCCGCGATTTCCCGCACTTCCGCCTTGGTCAGCCCACCCAGCGGGAACAGTACGCGCCCGAGCTTCTCCCGCGTCAGCGTATACAGCACGTAGCTCTGGTCTTTCCCGGCATCGGCGGCTTTTTTGAGCAGATACCGCCCGCTTGCGGCGTCATACTCGACCCGCGCGTAGTGCCCGGTGGCCAGGTATTCGATCCCCATCTCCGCCGCGCGGTCAAACAGCGCCCCGAATTTCAGGCCGCGGTTGCAGTCGATGCAGGGGTTGGGCGTCAGGCCGGCGGCGTATTCCCGCGCGAAACGGCCGGTCACCTTTTCCCGGAATTCGGCGGAGAGGTCGAACACATAGTGGGGCGCGCCCAAGCGGGAAGCCGCGTCGCGGGCGTCGCCGATGTTGTCGTTTTCGCCGACGTTTTCATCGGACTTTTCGCCGCCGAACAGCTTCATCGTAGCGCCCGCGCAGTCATAACCGGCCCGCGTGAGCAGATACAGCGCCACGGAGCTGTCCACGCCGCCGCTCATGGCGACAAGTACCTTTATTTTTGCCTCGGGGGGCATATGGGCCTCCGATCAGGTCTATTTCCCATTCTTTCCCGGTTTTTCTCCAAAATACTGGTAATAATCCGTCTTGATCATCCCATTGAACAATTTCCTCTTCGCGTCGGCCTTCCTCCCGAACTCCCTTTCGAAGAACTCGTCCGGCGTTATGACGTTCACCGCCCAGGTCTTGTCCCCCGCGAACAGCTCCCGCATCTGCCGGTACAAAAGCTCGACCTCCCGCGCCGTGCCCAGCCGCTCCGCGTAAGGCGGGTTGCAGACCGCGACCCCGTAGCTCCCCGGCAGTTCCACGTCCCTCAGCGCCCGCGCCTCGAACCTTACGCAGTCCCCCACGCCGGCCTTGTCCGCGTTCGCCCGCGCCAAAGCGACCGCCTCCGGGTCAATATCCGATCCGTATATCTCCGGCGTAAAATCCCTGTATACCCCGGCCTCCGCCTCGTCCCTGGCGTCCTTCCACATTTTCGCCGGGATCTGCGGCCAGCCTTCGCTCACGAACCGCCGTTTCAGCCCCGGCGCGATATTTTTCGCCATAAGAGCCGCCTCGATGGGCAGCGTCCCGGAACCGCACAGCGGGTCGAGAAAAATCCGCTCCCTCTTCCAATACGTCAGCGAAATCATCGCGCAGGCCAGCGTCTCCTTGATCGGCGCTTTCATGGCCTGCTCCCTGTACCCGCGCTTGTGCAGGCCGGGGCCGGAAGTCTCAACGGTCAGCGTGGCCGCGTCTTTCAGCAGCGCCACCTGGACGGTGTATTCCGGGCCGGTTTCGTCAAACCAGTCCACATTATACTTCAGCTTGAGCTTCTCGACGACGGCCTTCTTGACGATGGCCTGGCAGTCGGGCACGCTGTGCAGCGCCGAGCGCACGGACTTGCCCGTGACGGTGAACTTGCCGTCCCTGGTGATCCAGTCCCCCCAGGGCAGGGCCTTCGTTTTCTCAAAAAGCTCGTCAAAGGTCAGCGCCTGAAATTCCCCGACGCGCAACAATACCCTGTCGGCGCTGCGCAGCCACAGATTCGCCCTGACAAGCGCGTCCAGCCCACCGGAAAAATCGACCCGCCCGTCCAGGACGCGGATGTTTGAGAAGCCCAGCGCCGCGGCCTCCCGCTTGACGACGGCCTCCAGGCCGAAAGCCGTGGTGGCTATATAGTTGAAAATGTTATCAGACATTACGGCCTCCAGAACGGTAATTGCGATGATTAGTGTCTAATTGCAATAATTCGCATACTAAAATATTGGCAGTTCCACCCGATTTTGCGGCAAATTATAAAGCGTATTACTTATGCAATTAATCACTGGCTCGTAGGGCGCGACGCCCCGGCGCGCCGTATTTGAACCGGCAAAACGTCTAATCGTCTCTCTGGCGTAGCGGCGCGCCAGGGCGGCGCGCCCTGCACCCGAACATGTTTCGCAGCCTCGTAGGGGCGCGCATTGCGCGCCCGCGTTCGCACGCCGTCTCAATTCAACCCCTTAGCCGGCGCTTTACCCCTCCACCAGCCTAAGCGTATCCCTCGCGATAACCAGCTCCTCATTGGTCGGTATGGCGAACACCTTCACCCTAGCCCCCGGCGGCGTAAGCTCCAGCTCCTTGCCCTTTATCATGTTCAGCTCCTGATCTATCTCCACGCCCATATAAGCCAGATATTTACACACTTCTTTCCGCACCAGCGGCGAATTTTCCCCGATGCCCGCCGTGAACACGACGGCGTCCGCGCCGTTAAGCGCCGCGAAATACTCGCCGATGGTCTTGGCGACCTTGTAGAAAAACACCTCCAGCGCGATTTTCGCGCGCTCGTTCCCGGAATCCTTGGCCCTCTCCAGATCGCGGAAGTCGCTGGACACCCCGGAAAGCCCCAGCACGCCGGACTTTTTGTTGAGTATGTTCTCGACTTCCTTGGCCGTCATGTGCTCCTTGTCCATGATGAACGATATGACCGCCGGGTCGATGTCGCCGGAGCGCGTGCCCATCGCGAGCCCCTCCAGCGGCGTGAAGCCCATGGACGTGTCCACGGACTTCCCGTTCTCCACGGCGCAGACGCTGGCCCCGTTGCCAAGGTGGCAGGTTATCAGCTTTACCGTATCGTAAGGCTTGCCCAAAAGCTCCGCCGCGCGCATGGATACGTACATGTGGCTGGTTCCATGGAAACCGTACTTGCGTATTTTATACTTCTCGTAATATTCATATGGGATGGCGTACAGAAACGCTTTCGGCGGGATAGTCTGATGGAACGCCGTGTCGAACACCGCGACCTGCGGCACGCCGGGCATGATCTTCCCGCAGGCCGTGATGCCCATCATGTTGGGCGGGTTGTGGAGCGGGGCCAGATCGGAACACTGCTCGATGGCGTTCTTCACGGCCTCGGTGATGATCACGGACGCGCTGAAAAACTCCCCGCCGTGGACGACCCTGTGGCCGACGGCGTTGATCTCCGTGACAGCGCTTATAACTCCGTGCCCGCTGTCCAGCAGCGCGGCCAAAACCACCTCGATAGCCTTGGTGTGATCCGGCATGGCGGTCTCCAGCGCAAACTCCTCCCCGCCCGCCGGCGAGTGCTTGAGCTTCCCGTCGATGCCGATCCTTTCGCAAATGCCCTTGGCGAGAACGGCCTCGCCGTCCATGTCGATAAGCTGGTATTTCAGCGACGAACTGCCGCAGTTCAAAACGAGTATCTTCATTTTACAATATCTCCTTATATTCGATGTAATTATAGCCGCCCTCACGGCCCTGTCTAAGTCCCGGGCGATTAATAATCGCCCCTACGGGATTTCGTTCATCTTTTATCCAGCTTCACTTCTGCGCCTGCACCGCCGTGATCGCGATAACCCCCAGTATATCCTCCCACGAGCATCCCCTCGACAGGTCGTTCACCGGCTTGGCGATCCCCTGCGTAATAGGCCCGTAAGCCTGCGCCCTGGCAAGCCGCTCGGTCAGCTTATATCCAATATTCCCGGCGTCCAGGTCCGGGAAAACGAGCACATTCGCCTTGCCGGCTACGGGGCTGCCGGGCGCCTTTGAAGCGCCCACGGACGGCACGACGGCCGCGTCGAACTGGAGCTCCCCATCCAAAAGCAGGTCAGGGGCCATTTCCTTCGCGATCGCCGTGGCCTCGGTGACCTTGTCCACGTCCGCGTGCTTGGCGCTGCCCTTTGTGGAGTGCGACAGCATGGCGACCATGGGCTCCGCCCCCACAAGCTGCCTGAAAGAGCCAGCCGCGCTCACGGCGATGGCCGCAAGCTCTTCCGGCTTCGGGTTCTGCACCAGCCCGCAGTCCGAATAGACGAAAACGCCCCCCTCGCCATACGCGCAGTCCGGCACGACCATCAAAAAGAACGACGACACCAGCTTCACCCCAGGGGCCGTCTTTAGTATTTGCAGCGCCGGCAAAAGCGTGTCGCCGGAGGAGTGTATCGCCCCGGAGACCATGCCGTCCGCCAGCCCGGCCTTGACCAGCATGACGCCCAGGCGCAGCGGATCCTCCAGCAGAGACTTCCCCGCTTCCTCTCTGGTCATGCCCTTGGCCTTGCGCAGCTCATACAGCTCGTCCGCCAGCTTTTCCATGCCCTCGTAAGCCAGCGGGTCAACGAACCAGGCCTTCGCCAAATCTTGCTCCGCGACGCCGGATTCCTTCGCCTTCGCCAAAATCCCGTCCCTGTTCCCGACAAGCACGATGTCGGCCAGGCCGCCGGCCAGCGCCGCCGCCGCCGCCCGGAGGTTGCGCTGCTCAAAGGATTCCGGCAGGACTATCGTCTTTTTGTCCGCCTTGGCGCGGGCCATGATCGATTCCAAAAAACTCATTGTTATGCCCCTTTTCGAGTGATTTCCGATATGGATTTATCAGACCTGACCTGAAACCGGACAGGTCTATTCGGAGAAATAATAACATCTTTCGGAGTATAGCACCGTAAAACCGCCGTTGCAAGCCCTTTCAACACCTGAACACGGAAATCAATTTTCCACGCCCTGACGAGAAAATACGCCATGACGTAGGGCGCGACGCCCCCGGCGCGCCGTTTTTTCTTCATATGAACCCTCTGCGCCGGTTTACATCGATTATGGCGCGCCGGGGGCGTCGCGCCCTACGTGTTCACCCTGATTTCAGTAAATATTTAATGAAATTGATTTCCGTGATACCCGAATTATATGTAGGGGCGCACATTGTGCGCCCGCTTGCGCGCCCGCCGCCGCTTCCGTCACCGTCCGCCCCGGTAAATCTCCGCGCCGCCCTTCCTGAACATTCTCTTCCACTCTTCAAAATCCCATCCCGCCAAAAATTCCCTTCCGGCCTCGACGCCGTTCTGATACAGCGCCTCGCATTCCTCCGGCGTGATGCCAAAATATACCGTGCTGATTTTCTTGGTCGAGTCTCCGTCCCTTATTACCGGCGAAATCGATATTGTCCTGGCAAAATCCCCCTTGGACACGGACACGTAGTGCTTGTCGATCCCGTCCATGGCCGTGCGCGCCAGCGACTTCAAATACTCGACCAGCCCTGTGTTCGTCCCGGCGGTTTCCCGCCCCTCGTCCGCGTTGAACCTGAACCCGAAGGTCGTCCACGACGGGTCTGACGTGCCGTCGTCCAAAAGCCACAGCGGATAATTGCTAAGGAGCCCCCCATCCACGATCAAATGCTTTTTCCCGTCGATGTCCGTCAAAACGACCGGCTCGTAGTACATTGGTATGCTTATGCTCATCCTGACCGCCCTGGCGATACTGAACTTGTCCGGGACGAACCCGAATTTAGACAGATCCCGCGGCAGCACCAGCATATCCCCGTCCGTAAGGTCGGAGGCCACGGCCTGGAACCTGTACTGAAATCTCGGGTCGGCGCAGCCGGTTTTCAAGTCTCCGAAAACCCTCTTGCCCTTCTTTTCCAGCAGCCCGCCCAGCCATTCCTCGAAACTGTTCGTGGAGTATATGCCGTTCCTGACCAGCAGCTTCACCACCATGCCGGGATAGCCGAACTTTGTCAGCAGGCTTCCCTCGCTGAAATCCTTAAA
>Ga0123354_10019279_pt1 | contig 10710 bp, 9 predicted proteins | sample TergutLab28metaG_2_FD_97872 | JGI IMG/M metagenome (GOLD analysis project Ga0123354, IMG submission 97872) | Labiotermes labralis P4 segment gut microbial communities from Petit-Saut dam, French Guiana - Lab288 P4 | ecosystem: Host-associated > Arthropoda: Insects > Digestive system > Gut ...
GATTTTATCACCCGCACAATATTGGGTGAGGAGTACAGATCATTTAGTCCATATTTAATAACAATTAAATTATGCGTAGTAAATTGATTGGAGTGTGTCAGTGTCACTTTAACGGAACGTTGGCCTCACGACCTAACGTGCTGCACTCCATTTGTTCAATACGGTCATTCCGATTTATGTGTTTATCAGTTTGTAACTAAGATATCTTGTATTTACCGCCTCATCTAACTACTTTTCTTTATACGTCATGTGGAATGTGATAAACCATTTGTTTTGGAATTTATTATATTAGTTTTACTTCTACAACAAAACCAACCAGATGCACTAACTTCTCAAATTTATTTTTGGAATAGAACTGTGCATGTTTCGGACAGTTCCTCTGTCCATCATCAGCAGTCTATTACTATACACACGGCAATACATACAAGTTATGCTGACTGCCTGTTAGCAAGCTGGCCTATACCTATTGTTGTGTGTACAGTGCTAGTCTCTTGAATGACGGACAGAGGAACTGTCCGAAACATGTAGAGTTCTATTCCAAAAATAAATTTAAAATTAGTGCATCTGGTTGGTTTTGTTGTAGCAGTGTATCACGATGCACAGTCCTCAGAATGTCAAAATGTATTCGTTTTATCTAAGTTTAGGAGCGACTTGTTGGCGGCAGACCATTTAATGACGTGGGAGAAAACAAAATTTGACATTGAACAGAAATGTTCGAAATTTCTGCTTGACATTATGACGTTAGTGTCGTCAGCAAATTGTGCTGGTTGTGATACCGTATTTGTTGTCAGGGGAAGTCATAATCTGTGTATACTGCGAACAAAAGGGGCCCTACAATTAGCGCGTTTCCTTGTTCATGTGCCGTTGTGTTTTTGAGTGTGTGTTTGAAGTTACAAGAACTTCTGCTGCACTTTCCCGACGGCAGCGTCTGTACTAGCTGAATTGCAGTGTTGTTCTGATGCAGTGACCCATTGCGTTAAGAGGGGTTACTTAACGACGTGGCCAGTTTTAAGACTGCTTATCTTCTGCGGTGACTGAATTATTATGACGCATTTATCGAATGACACCGACAGAGGACAGGAGAATCACTCGGACAAGAACCTCTCCCGGCGCCGCTTTGTCCGGCACAAATCCCACATGGCTGTCCATGTTATGTTTTGTTGGCCACAAAGTGCTTTTGGCTCCTTTCGAAGACACATTCTTAGGTTTGTCTGGAGTGACTCATCAAAACATGTGTAGGACTGCAGGCTGGTCGTGAACTCAGGATATCAAGCACCAAACATCAACAAGGCTCTCTCTGTGACCAAATCTAAGCAACATCAAAGCTACAGCATGAAGTGTTGTGACTTAACTTGACGATTGCTGGTAACGAACATTAATTGTCTATGTTTTACTGTACATAAACTCAAGCCGGACTAGCTCAGCAGTTCGCTGAGTGATGTGACATCTCAGAGATAGAGTGCAGGCTGGACGTACAGCAGCAAAGGGAGATTTGTTGTCGCCACTAAATGCCAGACTGGCGAAATCCCACCCAGCAGGCACTGGTCTTCGTCCGTGTTTACGGTTTGGAGAGCCTGAAGGTGATTACCGCCTTGTGTCAGTCGCTGCTGCGATTAAAGCTGTTCCTCCATCTTGGATACGTCTTCTTGGCATGCCTATCGGACAGTCCTTAACTAACCTGGTGTGGTGACTAAATTGGGGGCCTTCAGGTGTTCGTGGCGATGTAACTGTGGCGTCAGTCCTTCTGATGCCCGATACCATTAAATTGGTCCCTCTGGTAAGGTAAAGGTAAACGTAACGTTCGCTCTAGAGCAGGCCACGAAGGCCCAGAGGGGAATACGAGGGTGTGCTGATAAGTCCTTAGCCCGACCAGGAAGGAACCAAGCTACAGCGACCAAACTCGGGTTTCATTCAACATTCTCCCCACGAAGCTTAATACACTTTTTAGCCCGTTTCTCTAAATTTGCAAGCCACTCAAAAAAATCAGAAATTTGTCCGCCCATCCAGATCTCCGCGGCAGCAATGTCCTCCGCGTCGGACGAAAAATGGCGAGCTTTCAATAGTTTTTTTAGTCCAGGGAACAGGTGCTAGTCGGACGGGGCCAGTTCCGGAGAGTGGGGTGGGTGATCAAGACACTCGAAGCCCAGGTTGGCCAGTTTCTTCTGGGTTGCAAGTGCCCGGTGAGCTGGGGCATTGTCGTGCAAGAACAAGACCTCCTTGGTGACCTTCCTGCGGCCAGCGCTTTTCTTTCAAAATATCCTTCAATTGCACCAGCAGAGATGAGTAATACTCCGCCTTGTTAGTTTGGCCCTTTGGAAGATAATCAATGAGGAGGATGCCGTCTTGATCCCAAAATATCGAGGAGAGAACTTTCCCTGCGGATTTTTGCACTCGGATTTTTTTGGGGGGGCAGGGTGAGCCGCTATGCCGCCACTCCATTGATTGTTGCTTTGTCTCCGGGTCATAGTGATATAACCAGGTTTCATCCATGCTCACCAGTCGCGACAGGAAATTATTTGGATCGCGCCGAAAAAATTCCAAAAGTTGCTCAGACAACTTGACGTTGACGTTTTTGATCCGCGTTCAGGCATTTCGGGGTCCACTTTGCGGAGAGCTTCCGCACGTCCAAATCTTCTTGAATGATGAACCCAACACGCTCACGTGAGATGCCCAGTTGCTCAGCTATTGATTTAGCCGAAATCCGGCGGTCTTCCAAGATTATCTCGTGAATTTGATCATTTATTCCGGGGTGGTCACTGTTTTGGGTAGTCCAGGACGAGGCGCGTCACAGGTGGAAAAGTCACCGCGTTTAAACTGGGTCACCCAGTTTTTGACGGTGGCCTACAATGGTGCATGGTCCCCTAACGTTTCTCTCAGAATGGCGTGGATTTCCTTCGGCGCCTTACCTTGCAGGGGGAAAAAAAACTTGATGACAGCTTGCGTTTCCATGTTGTTGAAATCGCGCGCGTCGCCTGACATGCTTCCTTTCTGTCTGTGTAACGAAAAAAGACTTGCAATTTGGCACACGAATAGACCCCTATTTCCAACGACACTATCGATTCCGTCCTACGACATCGGGAAATATGTCGGGCTAAGGACTTATCAGCACCTTCTCGACAAGATATAGCTCTAACCTTTCATTAGCCTCGGCGCTAGATGTGCTTGTTCAACGCCACGCCCCGGCCGCTTTACCCCCGGGAAAGACCCGGTACCCGTTGTGAGGCCCAGGACCGGGCTGGACAGGTGCGGAAAATCTCTTCCTCACCGGGATTCGATCCCAGGGCCGTCCAGCCCATTGCGAGTAGCTATACCGACTGAGCTATCCCGGCTCCTATTGGTCCCTCTGTGATTGACTGCATCACGCGCACGATTAGGAGTGCTTAACGAGGTAACCAAAGAATTCTCAATGTGGATTCGAAGTCCTTCCATCCATCTGTCCGTCTGTATGTGACGTATTGCCAGCGAAAAACTGTTTGTCAAAATTTTCGTAAATTTCTGTTTGGTATTTGTGTGACCGTGCATCAGTGATACAATGAGATAAACAACCAACCAGATGCAACAATAATAGTTTATCAATAATTTCAATCAGCTCAACATGTTTCGGGAGATAATTTCGCCCATCCTCAGGAGCAATAGACTGTGGTATAATGCACCGACGATGCTGCCGATGCATTATACCAAAAGCTGCAAACACAGTGTAGTGCTCCTGAGGATGGGCGAAATCATCGCCCGAAACATGTTGAGCTGATTGAAATTATCAATAAACTATTACTGTTGCATCTGGTTGGTGTTTATATTATTGTAAATTTCCGTGTTGGAGTTGCTTATGGACAGTTATCTAGCAAATTCTGCATGTCGCGAAAGGGAGCTGGACGACAGTTAGTGTATTACTGAATGACGTAAAGCAATTTATGCTTGTAACTTATACATTTCTCGGTCGTAATATAATACTGAACAGTGTACGTCGGGACAATCGCTTTATTACTCAAGGTAATTATAAGGATACATGTTTCGACTATAGATTAGTCATCCTCAGGCCTATTTTGTCAATTGACAAAATAGGCCTGAGGATGACTAATCTATAGTCGAAACATGTAACCTTATAATTACCTTGAGTAATAAAGTGATTGTTCTGACTTACACTGTTTAATATTATATTACGTTACAAGCAAATCGTGATGCTTCCATTAAATTTCTCGATCGATTTGTGTAAATTTCTGCGTAGGAAATGTCCACACAAAGCCGCTGAATTGCAGTACGTTTAGTGCAGCTGGTTTAAATGCAGGCCATGCTTAACATAGAGACATCAGTCACGTTCGGCATTTATTGTCTACATTATTGTCAGTTTTGTGCACAATTTGGTACCATACCTCTTAAAAATCAGAGCACGGAAGACCACATTTTCTTTAGGGGGACGGGGGAGGGGGAGATAAATTTAGCGTGTACCGTAAAATTATGATATTTTGAAAGCAATTGACGCCTTGGTGAGTCTTTTTCACTCCGTCATTATCATCATCATCATCATATCTGTCATGCAGTTCGGCCACTTGTTGACCCGTTCCGGTCTCACGTATCCAGAAGTCTCCTCAAAGGTCTACCATGATTCCTTCTGCCAGTTGGACAGTAGTGTTTCATTACCCTGGGTGATCTATTTCGAAGCATTCTATTTACATGTTGTATCTAGCTTCTCTTGTATTCCAGTTATGCCGGTCCAGAGGCTAAAGTTAGCAATGCTACCACTGGACTTACCCTGCTCTGAGCCCGTAACCCATTCAGGGGAAATTTTAACCACTGGCAAGTCTCACGGAAAGCAGCCGGACAGATTTTCTTTACTTCGTCATTTAGTGGATAATTTACAGACCGTTCATTAATATAATTTCTACTGAGTAAGATTTGGCTTTATCACAGCGGTAGTTGTTGAAGGCTAACTTCTGTGATGTGACACTGTGTCATGGGCTGGTTAGTAGCCGACGTTACGCGATCTATCTCACCTCCGCCACTGTTCCTGTGCACACTGTCAGTACTGCTGTTTCTGTCACTCGCATTCAAATTAAACTAAGCTGCCAGTTGTATATTGACATTCTTCTGCCATAGAACCAGCTAACATTCCGTCACATCACTCTCCAATCATCAAATGCACTATGATTTACACAGATAAATCTTCAAATGGTCGTTTTTCTACATTTTGACCAGTAGACAGACACCACTGAAATCAAAATAGTACAAGACGTTCATTCCCACGAATTTAAAAATTACTTAATCCTCAGTGTCGGCAAGCTACGACACTGCAATGCCGACCGAAGCTTGACTACCTGTTTGACTCATGACTGCTTCACAACGGCAGCTGCCATCTGGTGTAAGTAGAAGCTAGTCACTCACACACTCACAAACAAGCGCTTTGCATGAAGTACAGTTTTTTGGACGGACAGCAGCCATGTTTGTTAAGTGTTCCGGTGTCATGACCCTGTCCGACAGGCACAGTCTCGAACACAGTGGCAACTGCCTGTCTTTGTGTCGTTGTGTCTCAGTTGTGTTGCGTGTTAAACGACGTTGTAGACAATTAGGCGTGTTTTGCTTCATGTCAGTATAGAACGAAGTATGGAATATTGGGAGGACAGCAAAGGAAATTCACTAAATGAGTTGTAAGATGGATTTTTCATAGCGAAGCAAAGAGAAAGATTTTACTTGTTTTGGAGATAATAGGGGTGGAGGTTACAGACCATTATTGGCTCGTAATGTGCAAGGAACTTTTAATCACCAATATTTGTCAGCACCATTGCATTAGTGTGTTCCGTAGCCTTTATCACCACAGGAAAATATAACCAGCATATGGGGTTAAAACCTTTAGTAAGTGCCAAAATTGTACATTTGGTAGATAGGACAAATCTGTTTAAAATAAGTAATTTAGTGTATGGTGGGAGGGAAATTGTAACGAGTTTAGGAAGTGTTTCATCGCCGTTGTATGTGTGAAACTTGGAAATGGTATGTAGTCAAACACAACTGTGTCACATGAGGTGTATTTAATGACTATATAATGGAAAACTACATGTTTCGGCCTGTACTGGCCATCTTCAGGTTCTCTTTGGGGAACTTAAGATCTTACTATAAGCATGCTCATAGTAAGATCTTAAGCATGCTTATAGTAAGACCTTAAGTTCCCCCAAGACAACCTGAAGATGGCCAGTACAGGCCAAAAACATGTAGTTGCCCCTTATATAGTCATTAAATACACCTCATGTGACACAGTTGTGTTTGACTACATACCATTTTCCAAGTGTTACGAGTCTGTATAGCAGCTTGCAGGGACAGCGGCAGGCAGTTTATAGTGAGCTAGCAGGTCGCCGTTTGTCACTGTCAAAATTGATGGCTTAGGGAACTTTTTGGAACAATTGACGTTGTAAACTTTGACAGCTTTTGGACATCTTAAATCTTGTTGGGAAGGTTACCATATTGGTCACGCTTGCACATTAGAGAAACCAGTAAGACGCGTCAAACAGTTCACACGGGTGACAACAATGAAACAAAGTTACATAAATGGGAGCCAATGGTGTTAAAAGGTATTAAAAATTTTGACTTTTGGACCTATTGGGAAGTAGTGAAATTTAACATTTAGCCACTCGGGAACAGTAAGAATATTTAAGAGGGGATAAATTTGGAATTGCCTTAGTTTTGAAAACCTAACACAAGCAAACAGTCTGTTTAATGCTATGGAGGCATCAAGTTGTAGACGTGATACCGAGGCTAGTAAATAAAAAGATAGGAAAAGTGCACTCTTGTACAGGCACTGAGGCTCTGTACAGGCCGTATGGCCCATAGGAGGAGTAGAGGTATAGCTCTACTCTTTCTTGACCACGGCACTAGAAGGGGGTGAGTGGTCAGCAGCACGCACCGGCCGCACTTTACCCCCGGGAAAGAACCGGTACCCATTGTGCAGGAGGCTGAGTGGGCCCCAGAGCCGATCTGGACAGGTGCGGAAAAACTCGCCCCCACCGGGATTCGATCCCCGGACCGTCCAGTCCGTAGCCAGTCGCTATACCGACTACGCTACCCGGCCCACAACCGAGTGTATACATTTTTCAAAAGACGCATCCATACAAGCAAACATATGTAAACTGTAACAATTATGAAATAATACAAATAATATTAATACTTTCCAGTTATTTATAAAATTACTTTTCCGCTACTTTGAACAATTAGATTCCTGGGATTAAGACGTGCGCCCGACAGATGAATTGGGAGGGTTGTAACAGTAAGCACAGGACAATGACGATATACGTATTGGGTTCCACTGCAAGGTCGTTACGTCTTTATCGCGCTGTTACGGAAGGAAACTCGTCCAAAGTTCTATGCAGTTCTCAAACAAAAGCCGTTTCTGTTCTAGAACACGAAGCACTTGTTTTGTACGAAGAGCAAGTGTCTGATCGAAAACCGTGATTTGGAGAAGTTTCTTTAGAAGCGAACTTAAAACAAAAGATGCAAGTGGGTGGAAAACGTACGTGAAATGGGCAGCAAAGTGCCACTTTGCCCTGTGACTGAAGGCGCCGTGAGAGCGCCACTGATTACATAGCCAACTGGTTCTGCGAGGCTCTGTAATAGTTTTTACATTTCGCTATAATTATGCTCTATATTGAGAACATGGTTTTGAGGAGAATATTTGGACCTAGGAGGGACGAGGTAACGGGGGAATGGAGGAGATTGCATAACGAGGAGTTAAATGATTTGTACTCCTCACCTAATATTGTGCGGGTGATAAAATCGAGAAGAATGAGATGGGCTGGGCATGTGGCGCGTATGTGTGAGGAGAGGGAGGTGTATAGGGTCTTGGTGGGGAAACCGGAGGTAAAGAGACCACTGGGGAGACCTAGGCGTAGATGGGTGGATAATATTAGGACGGATCTCCAGGAGGTGGGATGTGGGTACATGGACTGGATTGGGCTGTAGATTGAAGTATGAAGTAGAGATGAAGAGGCCGCATCCCATATCGCCAGAAGACTACAGCTTCACGAAGCGGCCACTTCGCCATATGAAATTGGCTGAGATTGGTGGATCACGTAACCAGCCGATATAGGTTAAAAGTTGCATATAAAATTCGAATGTGTAAATGTTATAGGAGTAGTCTATTTGGGAGACCTAATGCTAGGTGGTAAAACTGTAATGAATGAATTTAGAAGAAACGCAGCTTTGGGTTTCGATTGTATTTATGTAGCTTAGGATAGGCACCAGTGGCGCACCGTACTGGTGGTGCAAATGGTGCTGTCTTTTACTGAACTAAGACCACAACCTCTACATTTAATTTAACCCTTTTGTTTTCGGGTTGGGTGGCAAACTTACAGAAACATTTATCGGCTTCCGTGTGGGTCATATTTGACACTTTAATGCCACCTGGTGTCGGAAATCCGCAATTACTCGGCCTTTGAACTTTGTCTGTGAGATCAGAACGCGCAAGCCCTTGTTAGAGGAACACACACAAACCGTAACCCGATTAACCCAGCAATGCAGAGTCTAATGGGAACGCTTTGTACTTAACTGAGAACAAAATACGTGCAGCGCCATTGCCATGATCGCCGAACTGAACAGTTTAAATCTGTTCGTATTCACTTGTATGCGGGTCATAGCGGTGCAAACTGACAGTCTGCGTCACAGCGCCATGCAGTCTGTGGAAGAGATTTTCAGTATACAGCCATGTTGAGGGTCTGTTAGAAGAGTTCAGCAGAAATTCGTTTAATTCCGTTGATATCAGACGGAAACGGGTCTGCCTGTCCACCTGCTATAATGACAGTGTAAAAGTTGCGCGTTGGGAGTTTCAGAAACAATGAAGGTGTTACCTGAATTACTCAATTATTACACCAACCACTGCACATATATATAAAATTTATAAAATTTACACATTAAAACGCTCCGACATGTTTCGGTCCTAGGACCAACATCAGGGAGCCGTATCGTCCTTGCTAAAGTCACACTATAAAAAGTCACATTAATTTCGCTGTACCGGTTGGGTGTTGTGGCAGCATGCTGCCACAACACCCAACTGGTACAACGAAATTAATGTGACTTTTTATAGTGTGACTTTAGCAAGGACGATACGGCTCCCTGATGTTGGTCCTAGGACCGAAACATGTCGGAGCGTTTTTAATGTTTTAATGTGTAAATTTTATAAATTTTATATATGTGCAGTAGTTGGTATAATAATTGAGTAACTCGACAATATGCACGGTGTAACAACGAAAATACGTCACCTGAATATTTTCGAAAGGAAAGAATCGGACTAGTTCATAACCCGTTGCTCTGTAGAATATAATGTAACTGTGCAGTTACTTTTCCATGAACCTGATTTATTTTTCTGCTTTTCGAAAGGCATAGAATTTAGGTCGAGAAATCTTCTTGTTTGAAATTCCAGTTACTATCCAGTTGCCGTTAGGAACGGGCGCTGTGAATCCCTTAAGCGATCGGTCACGAAGGATCACCAAAAGTTACTTATGAAATTGATAGTTCTTGGACGCACAGCGATGTCTAGCCACTACAGTGTTTTGAATCCATTGCTGACCAATAACATGCCTCGGTGTACGTCCGTTTTGTGGCTGTTACCAGGCAAAGAAGCACCACATTGTGTAATTGTTAGGTATCAATTGGAAAAAAAAAAAGAATTGCGGGCATGAATGTAGAGCAATGTACAGAAATGGCTTGTGTGGCCGAAGGCAGCACAGCGAGGTAGGAAACGTCCGCAGAAGAAAATTGCCGCCCCCATCGGTCTGTTGTTATCCTGTAACAGTCCTCTGTGTGAGAGCAGCCAATTAGAGTTGTTGTGTTTTGTTCCTCAAGTGTTTCTTCGGCCTCAGTGTACACGTCACAGACAACATATTCTCTCTTTATTACAAACTTGAATGACGTAAATTGCGTATTCATGTACAGCGTCTGTTACTTTGGGCCAGTTTGAACAAAACCTAAATTATTCCTTACGTGTTTCATGGAAGGTTCAAATATTAGCCTTCATAAAATCCGTCCGGCGACAGTCGAGACGATCCGCGCCAACAGACTGACATAAAGACGCACGTACCGACGAACGGTGAGACGAAAACAAAATAATGATAGCGTTTCGTATTTGTTGTGTTGAAACACGATTGCACACAGGCGACCGAGCGACGGCGTCCTGATTGGTTTCTGTACGACAGTCGCCAAGCGACCGCGCAGTGTGCTTTAGTTGATAGACAGTCATTTAATAAACCATGAAAATAACAATTTACCCTGAAAATAAACTAAGCCGCAGGTAATTTAGTGCTTTCTCAGAATTTTATTAACCCTTATCCTGCTAACGTGGAAAATATGGTTTGCTCCTAATAATTACAGCAAATGGCAGATGGGATTTAAAGAGCGTTTAAGGGGTTAAGTAAAACAAACGCTTAATACGAAAGGAAGAGTGTAAAATGTATTGCAACAGTTTCAAACCAATGCAGCAGGTCATCTCATTCGCTAAGGCCTTTCCTCAGCGGCGCTTGAAAAGGCCGTTACTGAAAAAACTTATGCTGAGGGCGCTTGGTCGTCAGTACTAGATTTCGTCAATGACCTGGTGTGTCCAAAGAATATGTTATAAAAGTGGGGCGTCTGCTGTACCAAGACACCTGCAACTATCACGAAAAAAAAGCAGTGTTAAAATTACAATTCTTAATACATTTTCTAATTGTTTGTTTTTGGCAAAACAGCCCCCCCCCCCCA